>Ga0206876_1009_pt1 | contig 66742 bp, 63 predicted proteins | sample Alteio_BWOrgCont_10_FD_152619 | JGI IMG/M metagenome (GOLD analysis project Ga0206876, IMG submission 152619) | Enriched cells from forest soil in Barre Woods Harvard Forest LTER site, Petersham, Massachusetts, United States -... | ecosystem: Environmental > Terrestrial > Soil > Temperate forest >...
CTTTGTAAACAGGTACGATGACAGAAAGTTCCATGAAATTACCGCTGCCTCGGAGCACGGAGGCCTCTTAGGCCGAGGATGACAGTATCACTCCTCTCCTGACAAGTCGAAAGAGGCTGACCGCGACCGGAGTGTTTGCGGTGTCGATCAAGGGGACGTCTCTTTGGTGGCAGGACGAAAGACCGCGTGGGTCGCATCTCGATAGACCTCTGTCCAGCCGGGCTCGACCAGCATCTTGGGATAAACTGGATCGGGGCGGTTGACGAGGATGGCGTCGGGAACGGGGCCGGCAAGGGCATCCCGCCAATGATCTTCGGCGGCGAAAAATCGCTGCACTTTCTGAAAAGTGGCGTAGGTAAAAATAGCAACGTACCGTCCGCTCAGGGAAACGCGCATTTGCCCCCGCAATTCCCAAGAGGCATAGCTTCCCGAATTATAGCCGACCAGGAGATTGCCGGTCGTGTCCGTTCGTTTGAGATAGTCCACCGCGCCGACCGGGCAGGTGTCTGGCGGATAAACCAGATGAAGGCCCTCGTTGGCCGGCATCAGCCGCCACGCATAGACCAAGGGCAAAGCGATAAGGATGGCGCGCACCACGAAACGGTGCAGCCACAGTTTCCATTCGTGGATTTCATGCAGGGACTTCTCCGGTAAAAAAAGAGGCGGGACCAGTCCGCCGGCCACCAGCGCGAAGATGGAAGTATGCCGGACGTGGGCCAGGGAGGGAATGAGGGCCAGTCCCAGAAGGATGACGGCGGCGCGATCGCATTTCCCCCAGCCCACGCGATAAATGTGGACGCAGACCACGGCCACGCCCCAGAGCGCAAGCAGCTTGTAGCTGGCGAAGTGCCCCATGTCATGCAGCCATGGAACAGGTTCCCATTCATCAAAGCCCGGACGGGGAACCGAAAGCTCCTCGTAAATGGAGCCCCACAATTTGTAGCCGAAAGGATTGGCCAGCGTGGCCAGCAGGCTCAGGACGAGGAGACGCAATTGCCGCAGCCAATCGCCTCCGGTAAAAAAAGTGATGACCGCGGTCGCGCCGAGCCAGGCAATGCCGAGGATAAACCCTCCATGCAGGTTGACCCAGAGAGCCATGGTCAGGACATAGGCCCAAGCGGAGACGCGATGTCCGCGTCGTTCCTGTTGGAACCAGAGGATCCAAAGGGCGAACAGAATGTGCGTGGAGGCCTCGCTGCGAATGGTGGAAAGAAAAGAGGGAAGCAGCGACAGGAGCACGAGGCAATAGAAGAAGGCATCCAGCATGGAGGGAGGGCGGGAGCCCAGTCCGGCCCGGACGACGATGACCAGTGAGGTGCCAAGGGTCACCAGCTTGAGGAGAACGAGGCTCGTGCCGCCACCGAGGATATACGTCACGTAAAGGACCAGCGCGCTGCCCCACTCGATGTCGGGTTTTACCTCCGGAATGCCGAGATAACCGAGGGCGTTGCCGGGAGCAAAATGTCCTGTGTGGAAAAGATAATCGGCCACGACCAGCCGGTGCCAAAGATCGGGATCGACGACGTTGAGAGAAGTCCCAAAAAGGACGACGAGGAGCAGCAAGTAAAGCCAGAACAGGACCAGGTCCCAACGGACGGACTTGGAAAGGAGGGATTGGGACGGCATGGCATGAGGTTCGACGCGAGTGCGAAGCAGCGTACTGGCGGCAGTCCGGTACGGGCGAGCCAAAAGACAAAAAGCAGCCCGTCGCAAAAGGGACGGGCTGCCGGGAAAAATATTACCCCGGGAGAGCCGTGGTGGGCAGGACTTTCGACCCTCACTATAGGTCGGAGACGGCCGTGGTGATCCCGCCTTCCAGTGAAGGCGTGGCGTTTAAACCAGCGACTTGGTGCCCCCTTTTTCGTGTTTATAGGACGAAAGACATAGGCTCACAGCACGCACCCCCCAGGGTAAATCGTGTGCCGAAGAATTTCTCCCTCGGCGAAATTGTTTCAAAGAGCGTTCCGACCTTTTAGAATTCTAATCCTCTCCTGCCCGCTGTCCAGTGACTTTCTTTGCGATGCGCAAGAGTAGCCATCGACCGCCGGGCGAGGGTTGAGTTCACCGATAAGCCGCCAACATCGCATACACAACAACTCCCGTCACCGAAACATAGAGCCAGATCGGAAACGTGTAGCGCGCGAGTTTTTTGTGCTGCGGAAAGCGTCCGCTCAATGACAGGAAAAACGTGATAAGAATCATCGGAAGAGCCACCACGGAAAGACCAATGTGGGAGATGAGCAGCGTAAAGTAGAAGGGGCGAATCGTTCCCTCACCATGGAAACGCATATCGCCGTGGAGCGCGTGATTGGTGATGTAGGTAACGAGAAAGAGCGACGAAAAGATAAACGCCGTGAACATCGAAGCGCGATGCGCCCCTATTCGCCCCGCGCGGATGCACGCAAACCCGACAACTAGAGCGAGGGCCGAAAGTCCATTGAGCAGCGCATTCAAGGCCGGCAGAAAAAGCAGATGCGTTCCCGTCACGTCGGCGGGCGCGTGAAAATAGACCAGCCAGCAAAGAAAGAGACTGGCAACCACGCTGACTCCAATGATCCCCGCGACCACGCTCAATGGCGTGCGCGCTTCATTCGGTGTGATGGCAACGCTCATTGCTTTTCCTCTTCTTCCAGCGTCTTGATTCCCTTGAGTAATTCAGCCCGCCCATCGACGCCGGTCGCGTCGTACCAATTGCGAATGTAGCCATCGGCATCGACCAATACGAAAGATGTGCTGTGCGTGATGGTGAACTGGCCATCCTCGGGCGGCTTGCCCCGGTTGTCCTCCACGCTCTGGTAAAATCCATTCTGGATCAGATCGTAGAGAGGCTTTTCCGGGCCGGTCAGGAACCACCAGCGATTCGGATCGGCCCCATATTTGTTGGCATAAGTGGCCAGGACGCCCGGTGTATCCGTCTGCGGATCGACGGTGAAAGTTACCAATTGCACATGGGGATCGTCCGCCACCGCTGCCTGGACCTTGGCCATGTTGGCCGTGACCAGCGGGCAGGGGCCGGGACAAGTGGTATAAATAAAGTCGGCCACATAGATTTTTCCCGCCAGGTCATGGTTGGTGATATTTTTCCCGCTCCGCTCCATCAGTCCAAAATTAGGTACCAGTAATTTTTTAGGTAAGACGTTGGTGACCCGGCCTTGGTCCGGCGAAGGAGTCTCGTTGGAAAAGCGATAGACCACCATCGCCACCAGCAAAATACCGAGGACGCGGATCGGCCAGCGATAGTACGACGGCTTGGAAGGAGGAGGTGTGGTCATGACGAAGAAAACCGGCGGCTAGAGTCGGCCAAGGTAAATACTACGGAACTGGCGGGACGGTGCAACTCCCAGGTTCCCTCGTTCCCAAACTCCATTTGGGAACGGGATTGTCGGCGCAACTTTGTGCTGTCTTCTCTCATCGTGTCAAAGGAGCGGCAATGGAGTTGCCTCAGCAATTGCGTTCCCAAATGGAGCTTGGGAACGAGGGAAACGGGAAGAAATAATCCGACCTTCAGGGCCATAAATCTTTCTATCGTCCTTCGCGCGGGCTTTTGCTAGCGTTCGCGGCGTATGATTTCAATTCGACTGGCGACGTTGCAGCAATGGGCGAGGGGAGCAATTTTGCTTGGGGCCGCGGTTGCCCTCGCTGCCTGCGCCGAAGTCGACGACACCACCGGATCGCGCCTGCAGCAACCGCCGGCTGGCACTCCTCCGCCGAAGCCCACTCCCGCGGGCGACATCACCATCGTCGGCCAGGAAATGGGCCATGCCATCATCGACCTGCCCGAAGTGGCCAACGCCGCAGTCCCGCCTCTCGTACAGTTCACGGGCGTCACCAGCATCATCGCCAGCCCGGTGCCGATCGAAACCCAACCTTACACCGTTCTCCTGCGCGATCGGCTCCTGCTCATCACCCGCTTGAAATTGCGCTTTGTCGAAAGGACCCTGCCTCCGCTCTCCGTCGCCCCGGCCAAGGGCAAGAAAAAATCCGTGCCCGCGGCTCCGGTGCAAAACACCACCAATCCCGATTACCAGATCCTGGCCGAGTTGCGCGGAAGATACGATGCCGACCTCTACAAGATTCAGGTCGAGTTCGTTGATCTCCACACTGGCGACGTTCTGATCAACAACCTTTACAGCATTCGCAAGGAGGCCGAACCCGCCGGACAGCCGGCCGATGCATCCGGCGACGATACGAGTTACGAACATTTGCCGCCCCCACCGGAGGCCGGGGGTGCTCCCGTTCCTGCGCCGGAACCTCCCGCCGCCAATCCCACGGGGGTGCAATAGCCAGCCATGCGCTTTCCCCTCGTACGACAAGGATTTTTTGTCAGTCTAAGTGCCCTTGCCGTTTCGGGATGCAGCTATCCGCACGCGGGCCCGGAACTCCCTCCCGGCGCCACTTCCGCCGAAATCGCGCCGACATCTCCGCCTCCCGTCCTTGCCACGCAGCAATCCGTCCCAGCGGCCTCGCCCTCTTATCCAACGGGGCATCCGTCTCTCCGGCCGTTGTCGGATTATCCCAAGCCAACCTCGACTTCGACCGCGTCGGCCCGCGCCAGTTCGAGTAAGTCATCAAGCTCAAGTATCGCTCCCATCAACTCGGCCTCAAACACGCCCGGTCGCCTTGAAGCAGTACTGCCCGATGCTGGTGCAGCGGCAGGTTCTGCGACAGCCGCCCCTCCGGAGCGCGCGGCCCCGATGACGGATGCCATCGCCTCGTTCGACAATCTCGAAGTCGTGGATGCCAATCTCAAGGGGAGCCTGTCCGTCCTGCGGGTCGGCTCGGAACCGAGCGCGAACGAACTCCTTTCGGTTTTTGTCGGTCTCAAAAACAAGACGTCCCATCCGCTCGCCTTGCAGGTGCAAACGCTTTACAAGGACAAGGCGGGCGATTCGCTGAACACCGGAAGCTGGGTCACGATGACTCTGAAACCGCATGAGGAGACGGAATACCGGTCCTCGTCCATCTCGGCGGAGGCGGTTGATTTTCTCGTCCGCATCCGGCGCGCGCCGTCGGAGACGGGAGCGAACTAGGATGGACTTCAAACAGGGCAATTCGAAGCTTGAATGCCTCCGGTAGCCGTTGCGCGCCGCCGCGACGGTCGGTTCAGAGGAGGAAGGCACCGTCGTGGCGGCGCGCAACAGCTATCGAAGGCGGGAAACCAAAGACGAACATGGGACATATCGCCACAATGTGCTAAAGTAACCGCATGAACGCAGGTTCCCTCGAGCCCCAGGAAGTCCCGGTCGACGTTTTGCCGCCCGTACCGAAGGACGTCTACGCCAATTCGGCGGCGACTCAGCCCGGAGTCCCTCCTCCGCCCTTTGCCGGTTTGCGCACCTTCTACCATCCGGCCAGTGGCGTTGTCATTCTCGGTCTCGACTGGCTGGCTTTCGGATCGGACCTCATGACCGGCTTTCTCGCACTGCCGCTGCTATGTGCGGTATCGTTCGCGATCACCTTTCCGGTGCTTTATGCCATCCAGACAAAGTGGGCGAAAGATTCTGTCAGTGCGGCGCTGGGCAAGGCGTTTCTTGGCGCCTTTCTCGTCGGCCTGCCTTTCCCGATCACCGGCACGATGCTCGGCGCCGCGATCCTTGCGTTGGCCGGTCTGCCAGGCCATCCGGTCGACGTGGTCAAGAAGCTCGCCTCGCAGACCAGTAGCCCCAAGTAGAGGAAACGACAAAGAAAAAGCCCCGAGGAAATCTCCCCGGGGCTTTTCTCGTCGCGATTCGTAACGCGAGCGTTACGCCTTCGGCAACAGCGCGTTGACCGCGCTGTAATCGACACAGTTCAGAAACTCGTCGATGTACCCGGCGCGAGCCGTGTAAAAGTCAGCGTAGTACGCATGCTCATAAACATCCAACCCCAGCACCGGAGTGACGCCCCAGATCGGATAGGTGTTCTGCGCGTCGCCGATATAATTGAACAGCTTGCCAGTCTCGGCATCGAAACCGGTCCAGGCCCAGCCGCGCGCGGCAATGCCGGTCGCTTTCAGGTCCTTTTTGTAGTTCTCGAAGGAACCGAAATCGCGATCAACCAGCTCGGCGAACTTGCCACTGATCTTTCCGTCGCCACCGAGGATATTGAAGTAAAGCTCATGGTTCTTGAGACCGCCCAACGCAAAGGTCAGGTCAACCTTGATGTCGCGAAGCTTCGAGGAAATCTGGTTCGCCACGGCAGGATCGGCGGGATCGGGCGTGCCGAGCGCTTCAGCGGCGGCGAGCAGCGCGTTCGATTTATTAACGTAGCCCGTGTAGAGCTTGAGATGCTCCTCGTGGGTCTTGTCGGAGATTTTGCCGGTTTTGCCCTTCACCTTGGCAAGGAGAGCGGCTTGGTTATTTTCGTATTTATGGGCCATATATTTTTGTGGTTAGAGGTTGCAACTAATAGCGTAAGCGGCGGACGGCGTCCGTCAAATATTCAATCTTCTGGCCTAGGCGCTGGCCGGAACTGCCGCCTTCAACTGCAATCGCGGATCGCCAACCAGAATCTTGTCGAGCTCGGGCCAGTGTGTTTCGTCGATCTGGTTGAAGCAACGCAGATAAACCGTGACGAGCACCGGATCAAATTGTTTGAGGAGCAAGTCGATGCCCTTTTTGAACAGCGACGCATCCGGTTGGGGAGGGAACGTATCGGCGCAGCCATTCTCGGCGTGCTCAATGCCCAAGGAATCCAGCCACGCGCAGAGCATCGGACGCTGCGTGTCAATCAGCCAGGTCGAGAGAATGTTGAAGCTCAACACCTCCATCTCAGGCCGCGCGAGAATCTGGATCCAAGTCGCGTGACGCTGGGCCTTGGACATCTCGATCAGGATGGGAACACGGACACCCATGCGCGGCGCCATGACTTCCAGCGCGGTGCGATAAAGTTTCTTGTTCGTTTTCTGGACCGAAATCAGGATGTCGTTGGCCAGTTGCGGTGACAGGTCCGGCCAGATGGCATGGGTGGGGGTAGGCATAAAGAGGGAAAGTGAATTTGGACGGGATTAACAAGATTTACAAGATTGATGAAAATCTCCCGCCTGTCTCAAATCTTGTTAATCAGGTTAATCCCGTCCAAAAAAGTCGGATGCCTTTCAGGAAAAAACTGACGCGCGAGGACTACGCCGACCCCAACCCCGTCCGCATTGCCCGTTTCTTTCTCGGTAAATTCCTCTGCGTGCAGGCCCCGGACGGTTACGCCGAGGGCATGATCACCGAGACCGAGGCCTATTGCGGAGTAAAGGACGCCGCCAGCCATGCCTTCGGCAACCGCCGCACGGCCCGCACCGAAATCATGTTCGCGCCAGGCGGCGCGGCCTACGTCTATTTCTGCTACGGCATGCACCGGCTTTTTAACATCGTCACCGGCCCGAAGGACTCACCCGAAGCCGTTTTGGTCCGCGCCGTGCAAATTACCGGCGGACACGATCTTGTCCGAAAACGCCGTGCCGGCGTGAAGGAAAAAGATTGGGCCAGCGGCCCAGGCCGTGTCTGCGCCGCGCTCGGCATCGGCATGGACCATAATCGCCACGATCTCCTCGGCGAAACGATCTGGATCGAGGATCGCGGCATAAAAATTCCACCACGCCAAATCAGACGAACACCCCGCATCGGCGTGGATTATGCAGGCAAATGGGCCCTCAAGCCGTGGCGGTTTGTGTGGGAACCGAAAGTGTAGCCGCGCTCGAGAGAGCGTGGTCGGCCTCCACCGCCTCACGGCGGCTACGCTCTAAAGGCCCGCGCTCAGCTTCATATAAAGCTGCTCTTCGCCGTAATAGCCGCTGTTGTAATAAACGGCCATCCGTCCATCCGGCAAGACCAGCGCGTGATGCCGCCACAAATTCGTGCCCTCGCCGTTCGTCAACGCTTCCGGAGGCAGGTCCTCGATCCACTCCATCGGTTGCGGCAACAGGTGCCAATTCTTCACCGGCCATTCCTCGTCGCAATAGGCCCAACCGCCAAGGCTCGGCGCCGGTTCCTCGCGCGCAATCGACTTGTCTTCCGGCGTCGGTGCGGTGGGGGACGCATTCAGCAGCGCAATCCAGCGATGCGTTTTCCCGGGCATGATTTGCACACCCCCGTAATAACCGCTCGCCCAATGTCCCGCCTGCGGAATGGGCGGGAGATACTCGCCCAGTTTCGTCGCCGTCGGCGCATCCGCCTTCTGCACTGCGACGCCCTGCGCATTGCCCCACGGACTAATCGCGCGTGCCTGCGCCTTGGCGGGGTAACCCATGTAATAGTAAATGACTTCGTCGCGCTCCGGAAAATAGAACCCGGTCACCGCGTCGGTATGCTTTTCGTCGAATTCGCCCGGCCCACCCTTGGGAATCAGCGGCTCCGCATCCCAGGTCCAGGGACCCGCCAGACTGGTCGCGCGCGCGCGTTGAATAAACTTCTGACCCGGCCCATACATGACGCCGAGCAGCCAGTATTCACCGTTAATCTTGGCCGCGTGATTGGGACGATGCGCCTCCTGTACGATATAAGGTTTGTGCGTCTTGAGCGACGGATCGGTGAAGGGAATCGGTTCCACCCGCGACCACTGGTCAGGCACTCCGTCAATGCTGTGGAGGCAGATCGACTGCCCATGTCCCGGTGGATCGCAAAAAAGCACCATGCGCCAAGTGGAAATCTCGTCATCCCAAACAATGCAAGGATCGCCCATCACCCCATAACCGCTTTTCTCGACCGGTCGCGGAATGACCAGGCCCCGGCGTGTCCATGCGGTGGGAATTTCGAAGGTGGGTGTGTTCATGTAAGTGAGGGGGATGATGATTTCCAGCGTCTATATGTCCAGCGCGGATGCGACATCCCGCGGCGTCACATCGCGCAGCGAAGGAAAGGTCCGGGTCGCAATGGCGGCGATCTCCGTCGGGCTCGAGGAGGGCACGGTAAAGCACGCCATGCCCGCCGCCCGCGCGGCCTGCGTCCCGATGAGGCTGTCCTCGAAGACCAGGCAGTCCACCGGAGCCGCCGCCAGCGTCTTCGCGGCGGCCAGAAAAATATCGGGGAACGGTTTCCCTCGCGCCACCGATTCGCTGCTGATCAAAACTTTGAAGCAGCCCTGCAACTTCAGCCGCTTCATGGCCATTTCAATCAGGGGCAGGGGACTGCCTGACGCCACCGCCAGGGGATATGACGCGGCAAGCGCTCGCACACATTCCACCGCCCCCGGCATCGGCTCGATCGGGCCCTTCTCGAATTCCTCAAAGAGCGCATTCCGCATCACTTCCTGGCATTCTTTCACGGACATCGTCGGTCGCAGCACACGATGAATCGTCGCTGCCACGTCCAGCGCGTTCATCCCCTTGTATTGAATGGCCAGACCGGGCGACCAGAGATGGCCGATGGTCTCCAACAGCTTGCTCTCCGCCTTCCGCCAAAGTCCGGATGTCGCCACCAATGTATCGTCCATGTCGAAAATCAGCGCGGCGGGAGGATGGTGCATCGATGTGAGTTTGCGGGCTAGGACGCGGTGATGAAAAACGGCTGGGTCCACGCGAAACGTTCGCCCTTCCCCCAGCACTCGAACCGGACGTACTTGGCCCCGGACGGCACTTCAACCTCAAGTTGATTCGAATCCGCTTGGGCAAAACGCGTGCCGTGCTCTCTCAGGGCCACGATCTTTTCGGCATTCTCCGTCTCGACCCGGATCGTCGTTCCCCTCACAGCGATATCGCGAATCACCACCCCAGTCGACGCATAGAACCGGCCCTGACGCAGCGCAGCGACGATGTCTGGCAAACTTTTGCTGAGGGAATAAACTACGTTCCAGCCCAGCCCCGCATCACCGACCGCCAGATGATGGTCGTCATTCGCAAAGCCCCAGACACGCCGTCCTTTGCTCAGTAGCATGTCCCACTTATTGGTCGCATAGGGACTCCCCTCCAACCGGCCAACCGTGCCATTGAAAATTTCGATGCCCGCGTAGCCTGTCCATTCCACTAAATCGGTCATCGGAGTATGATCAAACGTGCTCTGCCAGTTGGGATGATTGATAATGATAAAGGACGCGGGATCGGATTCCACCGCCTCAGTCAGGACCTTTTGCCGCTCCGGGGACGGCGCAATCCGGCGGCTCGCATTCACGTGCAACAGATGCGATCCATGGGCGGTCACTTCATTCCCCGGAATCAGCACCATGCCCCGCGCCTCATACGCGGAAAGCTCCTTCGGCGACGTATAAATATCGTGATCTGAAATCATCAAAAAGTCGTACTGTCGATTCGCGTAATCATCGATCACGACTTGGTGTGGACGCTCGCCATCGCTAGCGGTGGTGTGCGTATGCAGATTGCCCTTGAGCCACTGGCCGTCGGTCAAACCCGCATAAGGATTTTCGATTTTAGTCATCCAATGGTTCTTGCATGAAACTGGCTATTTCTCAAGGCTGACCCACTCCAAAGTGGATGATCAGGGCCAAGGGCAGCTTTATAAATTTGGCGGAATTGATTGATCGCGAGAGTGTCCCCGACATTGATTGGCGACAAGCATAGAAGGAAGATGAAGACACCAATCTTGTAGTCCAAGGCTAACGAGTTGGCCCTGGCGGACAGAACATAAAGTTCGCTTATCTCGGAAAAGAGGCGGCGGTGATGGCGATTTGCGATGGGGCGAACTTTAGCCGCCGTTCGGAATCCTTGCGTTGACGGAAGCCAGATGTAACGATGTTCGTTCGATGAAGCATCTTCAGTTCTGGATTTTGCTCGTGGGCAGTCTTTTTGTCTGCGCGCTTTATGTTGAACAGATCTATCTTAGTCGCGCGATCTCCCAGCAGCAGCAGATACTCTACAGCAGCCAGCAGGCCGCCTCGCTCGGGGTGACGTACAATAGCTCGTGGAAACAACTGGCGACGCGAGTCTATGAAATGAGCCGCCAGGATCCGGCCCTCGCTGACGTGCTCAAACGCAACCAAATCGGCATCCAGGATCCCGCCACATCGACCGCGCCAGCCTCCACGAAGGCCGCCGTCGGTCCGTAAACTTTTTAACCCTGCATCTTATGTCTCTCGATTATAGTGTTCCGGCTCCATCTGAGTCATCGGAAAATGGCGGCAACTCCTTTTTTTGGCCAATCCTGGTCCTGATCATCGGCACGCTCGGCTCGGCGGGGTACCAGGTCGTGGCGATGGAGCAGCAGCTCGGTTCGATGACCGATGCGGTGAGTCAGATGGAGCCCAAGGTGAAACAGGCCCAGTACGAGAAAGCGAAGCTCTACAAGCTGGCCTCGGATGTCCTGAAGTTGGCTGCGACCGATGCGAATGCGAAAAAAATCGTGACGGACTATAAGATCGAGCAAAGAAGTCCTGCCGGGGCCTCCGGGCAATAGGCCGCTTGTTTCATGGGGATTTCATCTTCAAGGAGTCGTAGATCGGCGGGTTGTTGAAAAGGGTCGGCACCAGCATTGCGGCAAAACAGGCGGCCAGCATCGGCAACAGTTGGGTGTAACTGCCGGTCAGTTCGATCACGAGGATGATGCCGGTCAGCGGCGCGCGGACGACGGCGGCAAAAAAGGCGGCGGTCCCGATGACCGCATAAGCCAGCGGATCGCCGACGATGCCGGGGAATAAATAATGTCCGACGTTGCCGAAGATCAGGCCGCATTGGGAGCCGAGCACCAGCATCGGGGCAAAGAGTCCGCCCGGCGTGCGCACGGCATAGGACACCGGGCCCAGGGCGAACCGGACCAGGAAAGTTGCGGCCAGCGCGGTGCCGCCCAAGGTCCCGGCCAGGACTTCCTGCGTGATCACGTCGCCACTGCCGATGAGGTTGGGCGCAAACCAGCCCAGTAGTCCCACGGCTGCGCCCACCGTCGCGGCGCGCGCTACCGTCGGCCAGCGTTTCAGGCGATCGGCCAGGGCTAATGCTCCCAGAATGGTGCGATTGTAGGCGACGCCCAAAAGTCCGGCCATGACGCCCAAGATCAGGCCGAGAATCAGGCAGCCGAATCCGGCGTAGGGCAGGGGGCTGACCTGAAAATCGGGAGTGCTGCCAAAAATCAGGCGGGCCACCGCAATCGCGCCCGCTGAGGCCCCGAAAGTGACGATGGTGGTGCGCGTGTCGAAGCGGCGCGTCAATTCTTCGAGCACAAAAGCCGCGCCGGCAATCGGGGCGTTGAACGCCACCGCCAGACCCGCACCCGCGCCGGCGGCGAGCAGGAGCAGGCAATCCTGCGAGTTGCGTCGAAAAGTCCGGCCGATCAGGTGGCTGAGGTTCGCGCCGATTTGTACGCTGGGCCCCTCACGGCCTAACGCGAGCCCGGCCCCGAGCGCGAGCAAACCTCCGAAAAATTTAACGAACAGGAGTTGCGTCGGCGCGGGTGGGAGTTCCCCGTTCAGGACGGCCTCGACGTGCGGGATGCCGCTCCCGGAGGCGTACGGTGCGAAGCGGCGCACCAGCCATGCCGCCACCGCCACCGCCGCCGCGCAGAACATGACGACGCAGAGCATCCCGGCCAGTTGCCAGGCGTGCATCATGGAAATAAAGTCGGTGCGCCAGATTTCCGCGGCGTCGAGCAACTTCCGGAAAATCCCGCAAACGAGACCCGTCGCCACGCCAACGACAAGCGAGAGCAGAGCCAGCACGGGGAGATCGCGCGTGGTCTGCCGCGCCGAATCGTTCGGCTTTAAGCTGGAGAGATTGGCGGGGTGACTCATGAGATTCAGACCGACTTTGGTGGAATTACGGACAGGATGCCAGAGGGAATCTGTGCATTGAGGAGGCGGTCACTTTCCGGCGCAATGCACGACAAACGATATCTCTTTCGCGGAATGCTTGATTTCTAGCGACCCTTTCGACGACGAATAGCTCGCGTTTGAGAGGAGAAGCTCGTTGCGGAGGCTCCGTGGCACCGAAGCTGCAATAATAGGAATTGAAAGTTCATTTAACCGAAAGACCAATCATGAAATCAATTCCATCCAATTCGAATCGCAAGGATCTTGCCGGTCGTGTCTCGCTTTTGCTGCTGTGGCTCGTCGGTGTCCCGGTGCCGATTCTTGTCATCATCTTTCTTTTCCGCGGTTGCTCTGGCTAGGAAGCCTGGGCCCCAAGTCAAAGTAACCCGAATAAGTCCGTTACCCACCCGTCGCTATGAAAACTTCCGCTATTCTGTGCTTCGCCGTATTACTGACCGCTTGTGGTCCCAACGGCGCTTCGAATTCCCAGACCACCACGAAGACGACCACAACGATCACGACGACCGCTCCCGGCGAGCCTGCGCCGCCTCTCGTTCCTCCCACGGCACTAACGCAGGCCAATCTTGATCGGGTCCAGACCGACATGTCGCCCGCCGAAGTGCAGTCGATTTTTGGCGCGCCGACCAGTTCGGACTCCAAACCCATCCCCATCGTTGGCGGTACGGAAACAACCTATTCGTATCAAAGTGGGAGTTCGGCGGTGACCATCGTTTTTAAGAATAACCAGGTCAAAGAAAAAAGCGGGACCTTCGGGTCCTGACGAGGAATAAAAATATGAGTAAAAATACACCCATTACCCGGACCGAATTGGTCAAGTTGCTCAACGAAGATTTATCGCGGGAGTACCAGGCCATCATTGCGTATGTCATCTATAGCCAGACGATCAAAGGCGCGGCCTACAATCACATCGCCGGGGAACTCGAACTGCATGCCGCGGAGGAATTGAGTCACGCCCTGGCCATCGCCAAGCAGATCGACTATCTCAAGGGCACCCCGGTCAACAAACCGAAAGAAGTAAAAATGTCCGACAAGGCGGAAGACATGCTTCGGTTCGATTTGGAAAATGAGAAGGAAACGATCCGCAATTATCGCATACGAATCAGGCAGGCGGATGCGTTGAACGAGTTCGCACTCGGAGAAGTCCTGCGCAAAATCATCGCTCAGGAACAGGACCACCTGATCGACCTCGCCGATGCTCTTGGTATCGATGTGCCGACGATCAAAGAGTGATTTCGGAAACGAGCCCACCTTATGCGGAGGGCAGGCACGCGGTTCGCGAGCCAACTTTCGGTTTAATAATTTGTTTCAGCTGCCGATAAATACTTTAGGCACTTACATATATTAAAATAAGGCAAACATTACAAATCTACTTATTATTGGGAATGTCTCGCAAATTACATGAATTTCGGTGATTATAACAATCTGTCAACGAGTTGCTGAAGTTCAGACTGCTTATGATTCCAGCGCAACCCACTCTAAACGAAGCTGAACGCCTCAAAGCGCTCCGGGAATACTCCATTCTCGATACACTTCCGGAGCAGGCATTGGATGACCTCACCACTTTGGCGGCGCAGCTTTGCGGCACGCCTATCGCGATGATTTCTCTCGTCGATGAGCATCGGCAGTGGTTCAAGTCGAGAGTCGGGACCGATATGACCGAGACAGCCCGCGATATTTCCTTTTGTAGCCACGCCGTCCGGCAGCACGACCTGTTCACCGTGAAAGATGCGACTGAGGATGAGCGCTTCGCGGACAATCCCCTGGTCACAGGGGAGCCCAAGATACGCTTTTATGCGGGAGCACCGCTGATCAATCCGCGGGACTCGGCGCTGGGCGCGCTGTGCGTGATCGACCATGTACCGCGAGTCTTGACCGGGCTACAGGAACAAGCCTTGTGGGTGCTGAGTCGGCAGGTGATGACGCACCTCGAATTGCATCGGCACATGCGGGAATTGGCCGAGACCGAGGGGAAGTTCAACCACTTGGCGGAAAATATCAGCGATGTCCTTTGGATCACGTCACCTGATTTGAACCAGGTGCATTATGTCAGTCCCGCCTATGAACGGATTTGGGGCCGCACTGCGAAAGATCTCTACGCCCATCCACACGATTGGTTCGATAACATCTTGCTGGAGGACCGCAAACATGTTTTCGATGCCTTCGCCCCACTGCTCAAAGATGCGCCGGATGTGAGTGTCGAGTACCGGGTCTTGCGGCCCGATGGCACGGTGCGTTGGATCCATGACCGGGGCTTTCAAGTGCGCGATGGACGGGGTGCTCTGGTGCGGCTCAGCGGTATCGCCTCCGATATCACAGACCGCAAGCAGGCGGAAAAAGCCTCGCTCCGTTTGGGGGCCATTGTCGAATATTCGGACGATGCGATCATCGGCAAGAACCTGGACAGCATCATCACGAGTTGGAACAAGGGTGCGGAAAAAATCTTCGGTTATACCGCCGACGAGATGGTGGGGACTTCGATCATGCGGTTGATCCCGACCGGCCGTCGGAATGAAGAGGAACAGATCTTGGAGAAAATCAGGAGCGGTGAAAGCGTCGAGCATTTCGAGACGGTGCGACAGACCAAGGACGGTCGGTTGATCGATGTGTCGGTGACGGCATCGCCGATCAAGGACGCCTCGGGCAAGCCTGTCGGCGTGTCGAAAGTGGCGCGTGATATTACCGAACGAAAGCGCGCTGCCGAACAGATTGCGGAACAGGCGGCGTTTCTCGACAAGGCGCGGGACGCCATCGTGGCCGTCGATCTCGAAGGAAAGATCCTGTTTTGGAACAAGGGAGCCGAGCACATGTACGGCTGGACGCGCGAGGAAACCGTGGGGCGGAAGATGAGCGAACTTCTCGGCGGCGATCCAAAAAAACTTGAAGAAGCCATGGAGGTGATGATCAAGCAAGGTGAATGGCGGGGTGAACGCCAACATCTCAACAAAGACCGCCGCGAACTTACCGTCGAGGCGCGCACGACCCTCATTCGCGACAAAGAAGGACAGCCCGAAGCGATGCTTGTCATTATCACGGACATCACGGAGAAAAAGAAAATCGAGGCGCAATTCATGCGGGCGCAACGGATGGAAAGCATCGGTACGCTGGCTGGCGGCGTCGCGCATGATTTGAACAACATCCTGGCCCCGATCATGATGTCGATCGACATCCTCAAGTCCATGTCAACGGATCCCCAGGCCCTGGGTATTCTCGAGACCCTTGAGGTCAGTTCCAAACGGGGCGCGGACATTGTGCGGCAGGTGCTCTCCTTCGCACGGGGCATGGAAGGCGAACGGGTCGAGGTCCAGCCCAAGCATCTCTTGAAGGACCTGGAACACATCATCAAGGACACTTTTCCGAAGGACATCCGGTTGCAGTTCTCGATTCCGAACGACGTCTGGACGATCCTGGGCGATCCGACGCAGATCCATCAGATTCTCCTGAACCTGTGCGTGAATGCCCGGGACGCGATGCCCCAGGGCGGCAGCCTGCAGGTGGGCGTGGAAAACTGCGTGCTGGACGAACACTACGCCGCAATGAATATCCAGGCGAAGGCGGGGCGCCATGTGATTATCAGTGTGACCGATTCCGGGACGGGCATTCCGCCGGAATTGATCGACAAAATTTTCGAGCCGTTTTTCACCACCAAGGAACTCAGCCAGGGCACTGGACTGGGATTGTCGACCGTCATGGCCATCGTGAAAAGTCACGAGGGAATCGTCAACGTGTACAGCGAGCCCGGCAAAGGCACGACATTCAAGGTCTACCTGCCCGCCATGGGAGTTTTGTCCGAGGGGCGGAAGGGACAAGCGGAACAGGCCAGCCTGCCGCGAGGCAACGGCGAGGTGGTCCTGGTCGTCGATGACGAAGCTTCAATCCTGTCCATTACCAGTCAGACCTTGCAGGCCTTTGGTTACCGGGTCCTGACCGCCGCCGATGGAGCGGACGCCGTGGCGGTCTACGCCGGTCATAAGAGCGAAATTGCCGTCGTACTCACCGATATGATGATGCCGGTGATGGACGGACCGGCCATGATCCATGCCCTGATGCGGATCAACCCGGTGGTCAAGATCGTGGCGGCGAGCGGCCTGAACGCGAACGGAACCGTGGCCAAAATGTCCGGACTCGGCGTGAAACATTTTCTCACCAAACCCTACACGGCGGGCATCCTGCTCAAGACTATGCGGTCGATCCTGGAGGAAGCTTGATTATGAAAATATTGTATTTCGAGGACAACGAACAGATGGCCTTTCTTGTCAGTACGCTTTTAAAGTCCCATGGGTATGACGTGGAACACTTCGCCTTGGGCAAGCCGGGACTGGAAAGATTTTGCAAGACGTTTCCCGTCTGGGATGCGGTCATCATGGACTTGGACCTGCCGGATGTTCCCGGCATGGCCCTTATTTCGGAAATCGCCGAGAAACGTCCCACGCTCCCGATCGTTGTCTATTCGGGTATGAGCGGAATGAAGGAGCACTTTGAACTCTATTCCTCGGGAGCGTCCGCTGTCGTTTCCAAGCCGGGCCGGGGCCAGGATTTGCTGGATGTCCTCGAAGAGCTGATTGCTACACGTTCGGCGCCGATCAACTGAACTTGCGCGGGGGGAGCGGGACGGAGCTTATCCCGAGGAGAGTTTCTGAATCCGCTCCTTGATGTGCGCGGTACGGGAAAAAACGGTGCTTTTGTGCAGGATTTCCTCACGCGCCTTGGTTTCTTCCTGCACTTGGGGGGCCGCTTCTACTTCGAGCAGTTCGGTGAGGCCTAACATGCGAAGATGGGTCAGGTGTTTGTGCACGAGCCCGGGATCCATGCCCAAGCCGGCCGCCAAATCGTCCGGCGACACACCGCTCGTCAGGAGAGCATGGGCATCGTGAAAAAATTGGTTCAGTTCGGGTTCCACCCAGATTTCCGGCTGAGGAATGACCAGCCGGTGACGTTGTTCGGTGGTCGTCGCGACCGATTGTTGGGCTGCTTGTTCGTCAACGTGGCAGACCAATTTGAGGGCGAGATCATGAATGCTGAGGGCCTGCTTGCGGGCTACAAACGAGACCGGGGCCAGGCGGAATTCGAACATGCCGGTTTGGGCCTGCACGATGGCGCTGAGTTTATCGAGCATCTTCACGGTATCGTTGAACGAATTGGCCCCGACGTGCATGTTCTGGACTTCGCCGGCGGAAATGTCGATGTCGAGAACTCCGAATTCCGGTACGTCTAGTAAACGCAAGCGTCCCGTCCGGTTTCCTATGAGCAGTAGAACTTCTGGGAGGGGAAACTCGGAGAGATTTCCGACAATTGGCATATGGTTACATCGATAAGGTTAATCGATGCTGACCTAGCAGCTTTAAGACCACATAGCCTGTGGTTAAGAAAAATATCGAACAACGCCGAAGGAATAATTCGAGTCAGGCTTGGACTTGGGCGACAGCAGGCGTGGGCTTCGCCTGAAGGTCGATAAGAGCAATTACGCGATCCAAAATCAGACGCGGTTTTTGCGATTTTGTGATGTAGTCGATCGCGCCCAGTGTCTTCATCTGTTCCATTTCCTCAGGATTGGAATTGGCGGTAAGCATGATGACGGGAATGATCTTCAAGGCCGCATCCGCCTGGAGGGCCTGCAACGCTTCTACGCCATTCATCACGGGCATGGTCATATCGAGAACGATCAGATCGGGATGATGTTCCCGGGCGGCCTCGACGCCGAGCGCGCCATTGGCGGCTTCCAGGATTTCGCACTCATAACCGCTCAGCATCTTGGCCACGATGGCGCGGGTGGCCTTGCTGTCGTCCACGAGGAGGATACGGGGCATTTTCATGGCGGTATTTTCTAGCGGTGAAGTGAATAGAACTCGACCACGACGGGTTCGTCGCCATGGTAAAAGGTATAGCTGTGGCGCTCGGTGCCGCTCATCGATTCCAAGTCGATCGAGTGGCCCCGCACGAGGGTGGGCAGCGAGAGGCTGCAGGACTGGCCCGGGTTGCGGAAGCAGGATTTGAGTTTTCCCGCGCAAATGTTGGTCAACTCGCCGATGACGTCGTTGATGTCGCCGTCCACAATATCGTCCGGCTCGATGCCCATCATGCCCTCCGTCAGGCGACCGGCGAACGTGAGCGTGACTCTCAGGCACACCACAGCCGTCACGCCGCCGGCCAGACCGACCATGCCGATGACCTGCGTCTCGTTGGGCTTGAAGTGGGCCCCGCGGTCGGAGGGGTGGAGTTCCATCGCCAGCATCGTGTCGAAGACCGAGATGACGGTGTCGTCGATGTACAATTGCAAGTCGTGTTCGAGGGTGGGCATGGGCATGGGCGTTTCAGGCGGTGGTCGTTTGAAAGGGCGCGGGGGTGTTCTTGAGATAAAACAGGTTCGAGAATTCGACGGGTAGGGGAACGAAATAGGTGTTGCTGAAAACGGTCGTTTCCGCCGCGCCGAGCATGAGACAGCCGTCGGGGCGCAAGTTGTCCCGGACCTGCTCCAGCAGGCGGGAGCGCTCGGTCTGGTCGAAGTAGATCAGGATGTTCCGCAGGAAAAAGATGTCGATGCCCGTGGTCAGTCCCAGGGGCTGGCTGAGATTCATGGCCTGAAAATGGACCGTGGAACGGATGGACTCGCAGATGCGCCAGTGGATGCCGCTCTTTTCGAAGAACTGGATCAGGAGTCGCGCGGGCAACCCGCGGTTGACCTCGAATTGGGTGTAGACACCTTCGCGCGCCTTGCGGATCATCTCGCCGGAAAGATCGGCGGCGGTCAGGCGCACGTCCCAGTCGTTCAGCTCGGGAAAATGCTGCCGCAGCAGCATGGCGATGCTGTAGGGCTCCTGGCCGCTGGAGCAACCTCCGAAAAAAAGGTGAAGCTGCCGACTGGGGCGGCGACGCTCGATTATCTGGGGAAGAATGATCTGGCGCAGGATCTCGAAGGGCCTCGAGTCGCGAAAGAAGGAAGTCTCATTCGTGGTCATCGCATCGACCACCCGGCCGCGCAGGGGGCCAGCGGAGGGTTGCTGCAACTCGTTGACGAGGTGGCGAAATGACCGCATGCCTTCGCGCTCGATCAGCGGTCCCAGGCGGTGCTCGACGAGGTAATGCTTGTCTTCGTCGATGACGATCGAGGCGTTGCGATAGACAAAATCGCGGATGAAGTGGAACTCTTCCCGTTCCAAGGTGGCGGAGGGCGCGATCATGTCTTGGGTACCTCCACGTGAACTTCCGCGGGAGCAGGGCGTCCCACGGAGACCCGTTGCCGGATGCCGGCGGCGATGCGGTCGAGCGGCAGAACTTCATCGGGCAGTCCTTCTTCCACCACAAAGCGGGGCATGCCCCAAACGACCGAGGTCTTTTCGTCCTGCGCCAGGATCTGCCCGCCACCGTCGTAAATGCAGCGCGAGCCTTGAAGGCCGTCGTGGCCCATGCCGGTCATGATGACACCGAGCACGCGGGAGCCGTAGCACTCCACCGCCGAGCGAAAAGTGGGATCGACGGCGGGTCGGCACGAATTTTCCAAGGGACCTTGGTTGAGCCGGACGAGCACGTCGCGTTGGGTGCGCACCATCTCGAGATGATAATCGCCCGGCGCGATCCAGATGGTCCCGGCCTCGATCTTGTCGCCTTCAGCGGCCTCTCGCACCTTCAGGGAGCAGACCTTCTCCAGCCGTTCGGCGAGAAAACGGGTGAACATGGGCGGCATGTGCTGCACCACGACCAGGGGAACGGGGAAGTCGGTCGGAATGGCCGGCAACAACTGCATGAGCGCGTTCGGCCCCCCGGTGGAAACGCCGATGACGACGATTTCCACGCGGGCATGGGCGGAATCCTCCGCAGGAACCGCGTGCTTGCGCGAGCGACCGGGGCTGCGACTCAGGTGCGCCGCGCCGAGGGATTTGATTTTGCCGAGCAATTCCGCGCGTACTTCGGCGACACTGGCGGCGTTGGGCATGACCCCGGACGGTTTGGTGACGTAATCGCTCGCACCCATGGCGAGGGCGTCGAGGGTCAACTGGGTGCCGCGCTCAGTGAGGGCGCTGACGATGATGACCGGGAGGTCGGGATGTTCGGCGCGAAGACGGGCGAGGGTCTCGAGGCCGTCCATTTCCGGCATGTCGAGGTCGAGCGTGACGATGTCGGGCGAGATTTGTGCGATCTTGGCCAGGGCGATATAACCGTGGTGCGCGATGCCTGCAACTTCGAGCGCGGGATCGCTCTGGACCATGTCGGAAATCATGCGGCGCATGACCACCGAGTCATCGACAATCAAAACGCGCAAACGCCTCATCGCGGTTTTCTCCTAGGTGGCGGAAATGGGAGTTGGGATCGGAATGCCCAGGATCTCAAGCTTCTCCTGGATCATTTCCTTGGTGAAGGGCTTCATGATGTATTCGTCCGCGCCGGCCTCAAGGGCCGTCTGCACGCGTTCGATCTCATTTTCGCTCGTGATCATCACAAGGCGCACATCTTTCCACTCTGGGTTGGCCCGCACGGCCTTCACCATTTCGATGCCGTTCATTTCGGGCATGTTCCAGTCGACCATGACGACCGCCGGGAGTTCGCCCTGCTTGAGGCGCTCAAGTCCGTCCCGGCCATTGCTGGCCTCGATGGGTTGAAAGCCCAGTTCCACCAAGGCCCGGCCGACGATAGTGCGGATGACCCGCGAGTCGTCGACCACCAGTGTGCGTTTGTTGATTTCCATGGTTCATGCCTTCGTTGCGGTTTCGGAACCCTGACCCACGAGGGCCTGTAATTCCTCCGCCACTTTGAGGAGGTCGCTCGCCGACTTCTCGCAGTTGAGCGCTCCCTTGTTGGTGCTGGAGGCCGCTTCGGCGACCCCGGTGATGTTCCTGGCGATTTCGGTGCTGCCCCGGGCGGCGTCCGCGACGTTGCGGCTGATTTCGTTCGCGGTGGCGGTCTGCTCCTCCACGCTGCTCGCGATGGTGTTTTGAATGTCGTTAATCTGGTTGATGATCGCCCCGATGTCGCCGATCGCCTTGACCGCGCTTTGCGTGTCGCTCTGGATCGCCTCGATCTTCCGGCTGATCTCTTCGGTGGCCTTGGCGGTTTCCTTGGCGAGTTCCTTGACCTCGTTGGCCACGACCGCGAAGCCCTTGCCGGCCTCGCCCGCGCGTGCCGCCTCGATGGTGGCGTTGAGGGCGAGCAGGTTGGTCTGCTGCGCGATCGAAGTAATGACCTTGATCACCTTGCCGATTTCCGCGCCGCTTTCGCCGAGCTTGGTGATCGTGGCGTTGGTGGCGTCGGCGGCCCGCACGGCGGCGGTCGCGACGCGGGCGGCTTCACCAGCGTTCTTGGAGATTTCCCGGTTGCCCGCGGTCATTTCCTGCGCGCCGGTCGCCACAGTCTGGATGTTCAGGCTGACTTGTTCGGCGGCGGCGGAAACGGCATTGGCCTGCGCCGCGGTCTCGGTGGCGTTGGAGCTCATGGCCTGGCTGATGGCCTTCATCTCCTCGGAGGAGGTGGCCAGCATGTCGGCGGTCTCGCGCATCTTGCTTTCGGCGAGGTTCTTTTTGGTGACGACTCTCCAGGTCATCATCGTGCCGATGCGGAGTCCGCGGTCATTCTGGATCGCGGTGTAGAAGGTCTCGACGGATTCCGGGCCGACCTGAATGGCCACGCGGCAGGGGAGGTTGGCGGAATCGGCGAGCAAACGGCGCTGCGCTTCCGCATTCGGATGAAACAGGCTCAAGGATTGACCGACCAATTTATCGACCGCGACGGGCAGGTGGGGAGCGAGGTTTTCCAAGGTCCGCTTCGAAGCGTGGTTGAGATAGCTGATCTTCAAATCAAGGCCCGCATAAATGACATTCAAGGGGCTAAGATCGAGCATCGACTGAAGCCCGGTCGTCCAACTCGTGATTTTTTCCGAGGATTTCCGTGCGGAGGAGCGGGACGGGCTGGTTCCGCCAAGCTGGGGAGCGGCGGGTGCGTGTCCGTTGCGATGAGCACGCAAGGCGGGAATTTTAGAGGCGGTTTTGCGGATGGTGGTCTTCATGGCGGTGCGTTCTGGAGGGTTGGGAGAGTGGGTTAAGCTATTTAAGCAGGCATATTTGCCGCAGATGTTACATTTAAGAGCAATAAAAGTCTATCCTTCAATTTATAGACCCCTGAAGTGACGTCGCTGATCTTCCGATTCAGCGTCACGGGGGCTTCCTCAAATTGGTCTTCGGAGAGATCGAGCACTTCGCCGACGTCGTCGACCAGGAAGCTGACGGTCTCGTCCGGCAGGCGCACGACGAGGTTCATGCCGGTGATGTCCGCTGGCGCGGGCGGCAGGCCGAGGCGTTCGCGGAGGTCGATGGCGGTCAGGATTTGTCCCCGCAGATTGATCAGGCCGCGCACGACGGAAGGGGCCAAAGGCACCTTGGTCATGGCCTGGGGACGCATCACTTCCTGAATGACCGGCACATCGACGCCGAAAAGCATGTCATTCAAGGTAAAGGTGCAGACTTGTTTTTTCATGGTCTAATTTTTGACTACTCCGCCATTCCGCCCCGCTAAATTGCGGGCCTGGTCCAACTTGACGAGGCCCTCGATATCGATGACCTGGGTCACTTGCCGCTGGATCACCATCGAACCGAGGACGCCGGGGCTGCTCTTTTGGCGTTGCAGCACCAGCGGTTCACGCGCGATGTCGATGATCCGATCGACCCATAATCCATAGCAAACTCCGTTCCGAGAATGAACAATCACTTGAAGTTTATGATCAAGAGGCTTTTCAGGGGCCGATTCTCCGTTGGGCATGAGTAATTGGCGCAGGGACATGAGGGGCATGATCTGGCCTCGGTATTGCACGACCGGCACAGTGCCTTCCTGTTCGATTTCGTCGGCGGTAAACTCTTCCAGCCGGGTGACATTGGAGAGCTCGATGGCCCAGCGGCTCTCGTCGCCGAGTTGGAAAAGGAGCAGGTTTTCGCCTCCTTGGGCAACTCCCGCGGTGCTTTCGAGGGCTGGACGTTTCGGGCGTTGTTCGATGGCCTCGCGCAGTTGGGCGCGTTGCGCCAGCCCCATGACGTCGAGGATCAGCACGACCCGCCCGTCGCCCATGATGGTGGCGCCGGCAAAGACTGAGAGCGTTTTCAACTGCCGGCCAAGTGGCTTGACCACGATCTCCTCCGTGTCGCGCACTTCGTCAACGATCAAGCCGAAGGGACCGCTATGAGATTCGAGCACCACGATATGGACCGATTCGTCGATCCCGTTACGATGCTCTTTCGCTTTCGGTGTGGCGAGGCCCAACTCGCGGTTGAGATAGGCCAGCGGGAGAAGTCGACCGCGAAGGCGATAGAACGGGACCTTGTCGATCCATTCGATTTTCTGAGCGGTGTTGGAACTGTCGAGTCGGATCAATTCGAGCAGGCTGAGTTGCGGGATGGCGAAGCGCTCGCCCCCGCTCTTCACGATCAGCGCCGGAATAATGGCGAGGGTGAGGGGAAGCTTGATCCGGAAGAGCGTGCCCTCGCCCAGCGTGCTGATGACGTCGATGGTCCCACTGATGCGTTCGAGGTTGGTCTTCACTACGTCCATGCCGACGCCGCGGCCTGAGAGCCGGGTCACTTCCCGCGCGGTGGAAAAGCCGGGGACGAAAATCAACTGGATCAAATCGTGGTCGGTCAACGCGTCGGCCTTTGCCGCCGTCACCAGTCCGCGACGCAAGGCGGCTTCCCGGATCAACTCGGGCCGGATGCCCGCGCCGTCGTCGCTGATCTCGACCAAGACGAGGCCGCCTTCATGAAAGGCGCGGAGCCGGATGACGCCCTCCTCGGGTTTGTCGGCGGCGAGGCGACGCTCGGGAATCTCGATGCCGTGGTCGATGCAATTGCGGATCAGATGGGTGAGGGGATCTTTCACCGCCTCAATGATGCTTTTGTCGAGCTCGGTCTGCTGGCCGCTCATTTCGAGGCGGATTTTTTTCTCCCCGGCGATGGCCGCGTCACGCACTAAGCGGGGGAATTTTGACCAGACGTTGCCCATCGGTTGCAGGCGCGTCTTCATGATACCGGTCTGAAGCTCGGAAGTGATATGACTCAGTTTTTGGGACGCGCCCAAAAGCAGGGGATCCTCTTTTTGCAGGCCGATCTGGGTGATCTGGTTGCGGGCGAGGACCAGTTCCCCGACGAGATTCATGAGCCGGTCGAGCAGGCCGACATCGACGCGGAGACTGGTTTCCGCCGTCGTGGTGTGCGATTCCTCCTCAAGTTCAGCCGCCGGAACTGCTTCGGTTTCGGGCGCTGCCTCGATCAAGGCCTGGAGGTCGGCGACGAGAGAGCCATACACATTCGCATCCTCTTCCCCGGTCCTTTCGATCTGGCTGAGATGACGCCGCACGGTGTCGAGGACCTGTAACAGCACCGTGATTACCTTGGGATCGGCTTTCCTCTTTCCGTCCCGGACATGGCTCAGGAGATTTTCCGCCTGGTGCGCGATGCCCTCCAGCTTGGCAAAGCCGAGAAACCCGCAGGTACCCTTGAGGGTGTGGATCGCGCGGAAGATGCGGTCAAGCGTTTCCCGATCACCGGGCTGTTTTTCCCAGACGACGAGGTCGCGTTCCATCTGGTCCATGTTGTCCCGCGATTCCGCGAGAAACTCTGGGATGATGTCGTCGTTGCTTTCGTTGGCCATGTCAGTTCTGGGCTTGAAGGATGTGGGAAGGCCAATAATCAAGGAACCCGAGACGTTGGAAGCAGAAGATTTTTCGTGCCACTAATTCAGGCGCTATCTTAATACGTTGACAGATTCCATTCAAGGAAATCGCGCCAGTGATTTCGGAGAGCACCTGCCACTCCTCCGGCTTGGGCTGGACTTCCTGGATCTGGCGGTAGCCGATGGGGGTGAAGACGGGTATGCCCATCGGGTCCTGGACAATCATCTCGATGTCGTCCGAGGCCTCGACGTTGCGCAGGTTTTCCAGGATCCAGTCGTTCATCAACGGGCGGGGCGGTAGGCATTCCTCGATGAAGGCAGGCATGGGGATTTCCTCGAACTCGTAATTCACCCCGGCGGGTTCGGTCCAGATCCGGGCAAAAATCCGATGACCGAAAAGATCGGTGAGCATCCGCGCCGTCTGGACGGGCAGGATGCCTTCATGACTGAGATTGATCAGGAAGGGAGAGAGTGTCTGGCGTTGCAGGTCCTCGCATTTTTTCCAGATGAGGCTTTTCCGGCCATTGGACAGATAGGCGGTGCCTTCGAGGTAGGACTCGACGTCGCGGGTGGTGACGACGCGCACGGCCCCTTCCTGGCAGAAGGCATGGAGCGTCTCTTTCCGGGCCACGACGCGCAGGACGCCGGTCATTTTCTGGCGGGCGATGAACCGCAGCGCGCTGCACATCGGGGAGACATCGGTGCTGCCGCGCATGAGGATCGACCCGGCGTTACTGGCGGTCTGCGCGACGGTCTTCTTTTGGTCCGCCTGGCTTAGGACGTAGGAGACGGTCGCGACGAGCAATTCGCGGCTGAACGGTTTGACCAGCATCCGCACAATGTTGGTCTGTTGCGCGGCGAGGGCGGCGATCTCCTTGCCGCTGCTGCTCATGAGAATGATGGGGATGTCCGAGGTCTCTTTCTGTTCGGCCAGTTGACGGCAAAGCTCGTCGCCCTGCATGTCGGGGAGGGTGTAGTCGCACAGGATGAGATCGGGTTTCGTGGTGCGGGCCAATTCGAGTCCACTGGCGGCGTCGCCGGCGATGAGCAGGCGGTTGACGAAATCCTCCTTGCCCAGTGACTTTTCGATGAACTTGCGCAGGGTCAGGCTGTCATCAATGGCGAGGATATTCTTGGGCAGCAATTTCATCCGATGGCCTCAAGGGTCAAGCGGCCCGCATGGCGTGGCATTCATCGGAAAGGCGGACGGCTTCCATCAGCACCATTTCCCATCTGCCCTCGATGTTGACCTCCACGCCGCCGCGAAATTCCTCTTCATGAAAAATGCCGCCCTTCCAGGACAGGATTTCGTTGAAGGCCGGGGAGCCGGACAGGACGTCGGTCTCCGCATGGAGGATGGCGCCGCGATCAATGACGATGACCCCACGCATGCCGTTCTCACCGGTGATATGCAGCTTGCAACTGTCGTGCGCAAGGCACTTGACCTGGATGAGATCGACGAGCCGGAGCTGGCGCAGCGATCCTTGGAAACTCATCTTGGTGTCGGCCTGCGGCAGGAGGTCGCGCAATTCCCGCTCCAGCGCGAGGATGTCGAAAGGCTTCTGCACGAACCGGACCGAGCCCAATTGTTGCAACTTGTCCGCGATGTCCTCATAGGGCGTGCCGGTCATCAACAGGATGCGCGCATCGGGCAGGACGGTCTGCAAGTCCACGATGAATTCGAGGCCGTCGCCATCAGGGAGGTTGAGATCGACCAGAAAGGCGTGGAACTCGTATTGGTAGATGAAAACGTGCGCCTCGGCAATTGACCGGGCCACCATGATGTCCGCCTCGGGCAGGGTATTGCCGAAATGGATGCGCAACGCCTCGCTCAGGCGCAGGTCGTCCTCAAGGATAAGAATGGGGAAGGTCTTGTTCATGCCGCTTTTTGCAGGTCCGTTTCCAGTTCCCAGAGCCGGGTGATCGCCTGCGCGGCCCGGACGATCTGTTCCTTTTTGACCGGGTTGAACTGTGGCGCGCGGACTTCCTGCAGCAACGCGCGGATGGTCTCGGCAACTTGAACGATAGTCTTGATGAGGTCGTGCCGCAGGGCGACGGCGTGCTCGGGATCAAATTGCTCCAGCACGTCCTTCATCCCGCCGGCCAGCGCGCCGATCCGGATGTGACCGATGCTGTTGGCCGCGCCTTTGAGCGTGTGAAACTGGCGGCGCAGTTCCTTCAAGGGAGCCGCCGTCGCATCCCATTCGAGCAGGAGCTTCTCGATCGACTTCAGTTCCGCCCGGGCCTCTTCCTCGAAAAAAGGGAACAGTTCTCCATCAACTTCATCAATCACGGTGGCATCCGTCTCCAGCCGCGCCAATGAAAGTGGAATAATCTTAGCGAGCGTTATCCCGTGTGGATTCATTCAGTTGTCCGTGAACCCCGGGTACCCGTTGCGACCTTGAAGGTGAGTAACTTTCTCAACCAGTTGGAGATTCATCGAGGTCACGCCCCGGTGAAGCAGTGGTTATGCCAAGTGCCTGCGGAGAAGTGCTTTCAGCCAAAATAGTGCAGAAAGCTGCACTACTTCTTCATTCCAGAGGGCTGTGCGACCAGAAAACTGCGCAACATCCGGTCCAGGGACTGATAGGCGGCCTCGCTCGGGCCCCGATCGGCGATCCCGCGCAGGACGATGCAATCCTTGATTTGGCCATGGGGAGTATCGATCTCAAGCTCAGCCGGAAACAGGGCCAGACCCGAAACGCGGGCCAGGATCGAGGCGAGAAAACCGATCTGGTCGGGGCCTTCCACGCGAAGCTCGACCAGCAGGTCCGAACGGCGGATGATTTCAAAATGGCTCAATTTGGGCGGCGCGGGCCGCTCACCCGAGGGACTTTGCTCGGCCAAGGCGCTGTAATCGAGGCTCTTGGGATCGGTGGAACTCGTGGCAAAATTAAGGATGAATTTCGATTCCCATTCTCCGCCCCTGGTCTGCTCGGCACGACCGGAAAGGATCGAGACATGCAACTGCGAGAGAGACGCGAAAAGCTGCGCCACCCAGTGCGGGCGATGCAGGCGCCCGTGCATGTTCAAGATATGAAGCCCCTCCGGGGTGGCGACGATGGTTGCTTCAAGCGGCATGGTGCGAAAAGGGATTGTTAGATGGTTGCAGTTGGAAACGAACCATATAGCTGGCTTCATGCCAAGCTGAAAGAGACTTTAAGCGGCGACGACGATTTCGCCTGGTTACGTTACCGGCCCAGTTTTTTGGGTGATCCAGCGCCACTGTCGAGTGTCGCGCGTCGCCCCGTTCGCGCAACAGGCAGCGAATTGTGTCACTTTGGGGCGAAAAAGATGCTTGTCTCCCTTTTTCTCGATTCATCGTGCGCAGGTCGAGGCGGAGAGGCTAGGCTGGGCCTGATGGATTTGCGCCGTTTTCTTGTTCTCATGGGGTTGGTGATTTCGTGGGCCGGGCTGTCGTACGCGGCGCCGCAGGTGTCGCCATTTTTGCCGACGGTGGCGGACCCGGACAAGGCGCCCGGCCCGGCGCCGAAGGGGATGGCGTGGATTCCGGGCGGTGAATTCTCGATGGGCTGCGTGATGCCGTCGCAGGGCGTCTGCACCATGGCGACGATGAACGCGGTGAATGACGCGCAGCCGATCCACCGGGTCTATGTGGACGGCTTTTGGATGGACCAGAACGATGTGACCAATGCGGAGTTTGCGAAATTCGTCAAGGCGACGAGCTATGTGACGGTGGCCGAGATCGTGCCGACGAAGGAGCAGTTCCCCACCGCACCGCCGAAAAATCTGGTGGCCGGTTCCATTGTCTTCACGCCTCCGAAAAAGCCGGTGCCGCTGGACGATTATTTCCAGTGGTGGAGTTATGTGCCGGGCGCGAACTGGCGTCATCCCACCGGGCCGAAAAGCGATTTGAAGGGCCGGGACAACTATCCGGTGGTGCAGGTGGCCTATACGGATGCGGCAGCGTATGCGAAATGGGTGGGCAAGCGGTTGCCGACCGAGGCGGAATGGGAATTTGCCGCGCGCGGCGGCTTGAGCGGCAAGACGTATTTCTGGGGCGACGACTTCAGGCCCAAGGGCAAGTGGATGGCGAACATTTTCGAGGGGCAGTTTCCGGTGAAGGACACGGGGGAGGACGGTTTCATCGGCCTCGCGCCGGTGGCGCAATTTCCGGCGAACGGCTACGGGCTTTACGATATGGCGGGGAATGTCTGGCAATGGTGCAGCGATTGGTACCGGCCCGATTATTACGCGCGGCTCAAGCTGGCGGGTGTTGAGGTGGCGCGCAATCCGCAGGGGCCGGAGTCGAGCTATGATCCCAATGACGAGCAGCCGCAGCGGGTGCAACGGGGCGGTTCATTTCTCTGCACGGACCAATATTGCACGCGCTACATGATGGGGACGCGCGGCAAGGGGGATGTCGACACGGGGAATAATCACGTCGGGTTTCGCTGCGTGATGGCGAAGTGATTGTCTCGTAGCCGCGCTCGTGAGAGCGTGGTCGGAACCACCGCCTCACGGCGGCGGCTACCAAAGGAAAGGTAAAAGTCAGACGTAGGTGCGACGCAGCAAATCAGCCGCGGTTTCGTCGAGCTGCTCGCGGCGGCGGATTTCCTCAAAACGGTCGACGAGGTCCTCGGGCCGGAATTGGCGTTTCTCCGCGCCGCGGAAATCGTGGAAGATCCGGCCCTTGTTCATCATGATGATGCGGTCACCCAGGCTGACGGCCTGGTGCATGGAGTGGGTGACCATCAACGTCGTGAGGCGGTCGCGTTGGATCACCTCGCTGGTCAGGGCAATGACCTGCTCCGCGCTTTTGGGATCGAGCGCGGCGGTATGTTCGTCGAGGAGCAGCAGGGAGGGCTTGAGCCAGGAAGCCATCAGCAGGGTCAACGCCTGGCGCTGGCCGCCGGAAAGCGAGCCGATGGCATTGTCGAGGCGATTCTCCAGGCCCATCTTCAGGCTGGCGATGCGGTCCCGGAGCGGCCCCATCAATTTGGGGGAGAGCGCCCAGCCGAGGCCGCGCGGCTTTCCCCGGTGGGTGGCCAGGGCGAAATTTTCCGCGATGGACATGGACGGGGCCGTGCCGCTGAAGGGATTCTGAAAGACGCGACCGATCAGCTTGGCCCGGCGATGTTCCGGCCAACCTGTCACGTCGATGCCGGCCAACTCGATGCGACCTTCGTCGACGAAAAACGATCCGGCCACGGCGTTGAGCAGGGTCGACTTGCCCGAGCCGTTCATGCCCAGCACGACGACGAAGGAACCTTCCTCGATGGTCAGGTCGACGCCTTGCAGGGCCCGGACCTCGTTGACCGTGCCGGGGTTGAAAGTTTTGTGGAGTCCTTTGAGTTTCAGCATGGCGATCAGGCGGTGGCAGCTTTTTTCCGGTTCAATCGGGCGAAGAATCCCGGAAGGACCAGCGCGGCGAAGACGAAGAAGGCGGTGATGAGCTTGAGATCGTTGGGATTGAGGCCCCAGCGCAAGGCGGTGGCAACCAGCAGGCGGAAGAGGACGGAGCCCATGATGGCTCCCATGATGGTCAGGCCCAGCGTGCGCGAACCGGTGAGCGCCTCCCCGATGATAACGCTGGCCAGGCCCCAGACGATCATGCCGATGCCCATCTGCGCGTCCGCGAAGCCCTGGTACTGCGCCAGCAGCGCCCCGGACAGCGCGACAAGGCTGTTGGAAAGCGCCAGGCCCATGATGATGTAACCATCCACATTGGCCCCGAGCGCGCGGACCATCTGCGCGTTGTCGCCGGTCGCGCGCATCGCCGTGCCGATATTCGTGCGGAAGAACAGGTAGAGGACGAGGCCGGCGATGGCGGCGCAAGCGGCGGCGAGGACCAACAGCGCGGCATCGGCGGAAGCGACGGTCCAGCCCAGGACGTTGATCGTTTGTGCCTGGAGGAGTTTCGCGCCCAATTCTTCGGCATGGCTATTGAGGGTCGAGGCTTGCATGAGGGGAATGTTGCTCCGGCCCATGACATGCAGGTTGACGGAGTAAAGCGCGGTCATGACGAGGATGCCGGCGAGCAGGGCATTGATCTTGAACTTGGTGTGAATGATTCCCGTGGTCGCTCCCGCCATGGCACCCCCGACGGCGCCGGCGCCGGTGGCGAGGAAGGGATTGACGTGATGGATGAGCAGGACGGCGCAGATGGATGCGCCGAGGGTGATGGATCCATCGGTGGTGATATCCGGAATCTCAAAGATGCGGAACGAGATGAAGACTCCCATCGCCAGCAGCGAGAGAATGAGGCCAATCGTGAGTGCGCCGAGAAGGAGGGTCATGGTTCTTCCCGTTTCTGTAGCCGCCGACGTGAGTTGGTGGTGGCCCCGGCCCACGCGCTCACGCGCGCGGCTACGAAGGCTGGTTGGTCAGGCAAGTGAGTTGGAATAAGCAGTGCGTTCATGGCAGGACGGGGGCGATCCAAAGGGCGCCGCGCGGGAATTCGCTTTCGCCTGCGCCGGTGAATTCCCGCGAATCGTGCAAAAGGTGTAGCATGCCCTGGGCGGCGCGGCCCTCGAAGAGCGAGTCCAGGGTGGGCCTGAGCTCGACGAGGCCCTTTTGCAGCGGGCGATAGGGAAAACTCGCGGCGTGAAAATGGCCCTGCAACCCTTGGGCGAGGGGACGCAAAAGCGGCTGCAGAAACGAACCGTCTCGCGCGACAACACCGACGACGAGCGAAGTCGAGTCGCGGAAGGCGCGCTCGCTGGTGAAGGACAGCCAGTCGCGAATCTGCGGGAAACCAAAATTATCAACAGAAGCGGAAGCTGGAGACTGTCGCAGGGCGGCGCCGACAAGTCCGGCGGTTTCTGTGATGGCGACGATGACGGCCGCGGGCGTCCCGGCGATCTCAAGCGCGGTGGTCGCGAGTTCGCCCAGTCCCACCGTGCGGGCATCGTCCCGGGCCTGGAAGCGGGCCAGCATGGAGAAGCCGCCATGTGCCACGAGGCCCAGCAGCAGGTGACCTTCCGGGACAAGGGTACCTTCACTGACCATGAAGTCGGGTCGGGCCGAACCGTCCGCGGGCTGAAAGACGGACACCCCTCCCGCCGCGAGAAACTCTCCGAACCGTGGTGCGCAATCCGCGGCGGTCGCGCCCAGCGCGCCGATGCCGATGGCCACGGTCTCATGGTCGAAGCGAATGACACCGGGGGATGTCGTCCCCTCGACTCCGCCGTGGAGGAGCGAATCGGTGCCAATGGACTCGGCCCGGACGCCTTTTCCCGAAAGGGGGAAGAGCTCATAGCCCGCTTTCGGTGAGGAAACCAGGCGGCCTGCCACGGGTTGTTCCGGAGCGGAAGCCTGGCCCGGCCCGGCCTGGCTCTCGATGAGAGTTTCCATGTTCACCATCGAAAGGACGGAGCGCACCAAGGGGGAAGGATTGACGATGCCGAAGGAGCCTTTGATGGCGTGGAGCTGCTTATAGAGGGTGAGGACGACGCGCAGGCCGGCGGAACTGATGTAAGCGACCCGCTCCATGTCCAGTCGGATGCGGTGCTCGCCTTCCCTCACGGCCTGGGTGAGCGCCTGCTCGACAGAGTCGCACCAACTCGTGTCCAGCCGACCGGCCAGACGGATGGTGAGAAATTCACGGGATTTTTCGCGGGTGATTTCCATGGGTCAATTGGCCACTTTGGTGGCTTGTTTCAGGAGACCGTCTGGCAGCTCCATGCCGACCGCCCGGGCATTGGCCGGGCTGACGACGAGGTTGCATTTCGGCGGCAGAGTGAAGGGAATGTCCTTGGTGGATTCGCCCGCCATGACGCGCTCAAGCAGATGGACGGTCGTGACGCCGGCATCATGATAGTCGCGCCCCAGAGACACGGCGGCACCCATGGGCACCGTGGTGCTGTTCAGGCTGAAAAGAGGTTTCCTGGCCTGGCGCGCCGCCTTGGTGAGGGCGGTGAACCCCGCGGACGAGAGGTTGTCCGAGATCTGCACGATCGCGTCGATGGGCCGGGACGCGAGCGACATCGCGGCATCGGTAAACTCGGCGGAGGAATTCGCCGCGACGGCGTCGAGGACGAAGCCGCGCTTTTTGCACAGCGCGTCCAGGGAATCCTTGAGATCGACGGAGTTGGTTTCCGCCGGGCAGAACAAGGTTCCGATGTGCTTTATCCGCGGATAGTATTTTTCGAGCAGGTCGATCATGTCCCCATAAGGGCTGAGAACGGCCACGCCGGTCACATTGGGCAAATGGTCCGTGTAGCTGGTCCCGGCCCCCGCCGCCATGGGATTGGCCACAAGACTGAAGACGATGGGAGTGTTGCGGACACGATGCAGGGCGGTCTGCAGCGTCGGGGTGGAGAGGGGAACGATGATGTCCGCGCCGCTGGTCATGGCCGCGTCGAGCATGCCGCCGAGCGCGGACATGTCGCCCTGGGCGCTCTGGATCTTGATTTCGTAATCGGTGCCTTCCTTGAGGGCGCTGTGCTGCCAGCCCTCCGCCATGCCGGAAAGAGTTTCCTCCGAGGGAGGAGTTTCGTTGTAGTTGACGATGGCGATCTTCCATTTCTTGTGCGGAGCCGCAGGACGGACTGGCGCGACGGCGAGCTTCTCGACCTGGATGCCGGTGTCTTCAATCACGAGGTGCGCCTTTTGCCGCATCTCGTCCGATATTTTCCATCCGCCCGAGAGATGGCCCAGTGCCTGGAAATTGACGGTCAGGATCTCGGGCATGACATTCTCGATGGGCACAGTGGCGGGATCGCGTCCATTGAGGATATCGCCCGCGAGTAGCCCAGCCAGGCGGCCCACCTCGTGGTAATCGGCGCCGAGATCAAACAGCGCGCCGCGTTTTACATTGGGTGGGATGACGGTGAAAACGGGGATGCCGGCCTTGTTGCCCGCCGCGATGACGGAATCAATGGCGGTGATGACGGTGACGTCGCCATCGACCCAGAGCGCCTCGGCGCCGCGCGCGGTGAGTGAGGCAGCAGCTTCGGAAACGCCGGCGGAATTTTCCACGGTGGCCTCGAGCAGCTTGATACCGAGGTCGGCGCAGACCTGGCGGGCCAGCTTGATCTGGGCCTCGGAATTGGCCTCCCCGGCATTCCAGACGACGCCGACAGTTTTCAGGCTGGGATTCATGGCGCGGGCGGTTTCGAAGGCTTCCTTGACGGGTTGCATGGTGCCGTAACCGGCGAGCCATGCCGGGTGGTCCAGGGGATTATCCTTGTTCACACCGACTCCGGCGGCGACGGGATCCGTGACGAGAGCGAAGACGTGTTTTTTTTGCGTGGTCCGGTTGGCATTGGCGACCGCTTGGAGCGACGGCGTGCTGACGGTAAGGAGAAGATCGTAGTCGCCATTGGCCATCTCGCGACCGATGGTCTGCGCGGTGGGCATGTCACCCTCGGCGTTGTAAGTCTTGACGCGCAGATTCTGACCGGCGACCCAGCCGCGCTCCTCCAGGCCAGTCATCATTCCTTCGCGTCCCTGGTCGAGAATCGACTGCGATGCCTGTTGCAGAACGGCCACGGAAACCATCCGTGAAGCCGAGGAGGCCGATTTCGACCGCGATCCAAGATCGGAGAAGAGCAGCAGCGCGGAGGCGGCGGCGATCAGGCCGAGTCCAAGGGCCAGGCGTCGGAGAGTTTCGAGCATGAGGAAAGGAAGAGTGCACGTCGAGCGGGGTGCGATCAAGCGCATTGGGAGCAGGGGACGGGATCTAGCGGCTGACGCAAACAAACTTGTCTTCCGGCGCGGGCTGTTTTTATTAGCGGGAGCATTGTCGGCAAGGCCCGGAACAAGGTAAGATGGACGAAACAAATATATGAGTGATCATTTGAGGATTGTCCTGGTCGGTTGCGGCGGAATCACCGGGGCCTGGTTCGATGCCCTGAAAACGGTCCCCAATGTTTCGCTGGTCGGTCTGGTCGACTTGCAAAAGGAGGCGGCTGAGCGGCGCAAAGCGGAATATCAGTGGAATGAGGCCCAGGTCGGCACGGACGTCAGCGCGATGCTCAAGGCCGTCAAACCGGACGTGGTCTTTGATTGCACGGTCCCGGCCGCCCGCGCTTCGGTGGTCCAGGCGGCACTGGAACATGGCTGTCATGTGCTCAGTGAAAAACCGATGGCGGCCAGCATGGCCGAGGCGAGGCAGTTGATGGAGACGGCGAAGAAAGCGGGACGCGTTTTTGCGATCATGCAGAACCGTCGTTACGATGTTCGCATCCGCGCGCTACGCAGCTTTTTGGATTCAAGAGAAATTGGCGACTTGACGACCTTGAACGGGGATTTTTATCTCGGCCCGCATTTCGGCGGATTTCGCGAGCAGATGAAGCATGTACTCCTGCTGGACATGGCGATCCACAGTTTCGACCAGGCCCGGCTGATTTCCGGGGCCGATCCAGTGTCGGTCTACTGTCGGGAATGGAACCCGCGCGACTCGTGGTATGCGCATGGTTCCTCGGCCATCGCGATCTTTGAGATGTCCAACGGGATTGTCTACACGTACCGCGGAAGCTGGTGCGCGGAAGGGCTCAACACCTCGTGGGAGTGCGATTGGCGGGGAGCGGGGACGCGCGGGACTGTCCTGTGGGATGGTGGCGACGTTTTTCGTGCCCAAAGGAGAGACGGGGACCAGGGCTTTATTCGACCCATGCGGGACGTGCCCGTGGCCATACCCGAAGCCAGCGGTAAAAAGGGACATGCCGGATGTGTCCACGAATTCATCGAGTGCGTGCGGGCAGGGCAGCTTCCTGAGACTGTTTGCTCGGATAACATCAAAAGCCTCGCGATGGTCTTTGGCGCGATCGAGAGTGGCCAGACCGGGCAGACCGTCTCCATCGAGATATGACAGGTGCTCTCAGGTTTTAACGGGCACAGGATAACGCGGAGAAGGGTACGCTTGGGCGGATTTATTTTGAAACCAAGTCACGGCCTGTTGGATACCGCTCTGGATGGAAGTCGGTGACCACCCCAGTTCGCGACAAGCTTTGGCATTGTCGTAGAACTGGACCTTCGGGGCCTGGATGGCCGTCTCGAGGCAAATTCGGGCGGTCTGGCTGCGGGGGTTGAGGAGGTCAAGGATTTCGCCGAAGCAACCCATGGCCTGAATCGACCAATGAGGGAGACATAAGCGAGGTGCCGGGAGGCCGCTCTGGTCAGCAAGATGATCGAGGAAGTCCTTCAGCCACAGGTTTTGATTCGTCAGCAAATAGCGTTCGCCGACGCGCCCGGTCTGGGCCACGCGCTGCAATCCATCGCAGACATCCGATACATTGGTGAAGTTGAGGCCGGTCCGGCAATAACAGGGAAAACGACCTTGGATAAAATCGCGGATCATCTGTCCGGTCGGTGTCGGGGCCTCATCTTCGTAGCCGAGAGGACAACTCAAGCTGGCAATGACCACCGGCAAGCCATGATCGGCCCAGTCCAAGGCCCGGCGTTCGGCTTCCCACTTGGAAAATTTGTAGGGGGAAAATCGAGGCGGGGTGGATGGAAAATCGGTTTCATTTAATTCCGGCCACGGATCGGAACTATCTTGGGGCCGGTCTAAAACGCTCGCGGAACTGACATGGACAATCTTTTGCGCGCCAGACGCCGCCGCAAAGAGATTTTCGGTTCCCTCAACATTTGTTCGGAACATTTCACCCCGCCGCCGCATGCCGAAGCGGAAGGTGCCCCCAATATGATAAACGATATCCATACCGGCACAGGCCCACTTCAACGAGGCGAAGTTGCTCAGGTCTCCCATGGTGACTTCAACGGTATCGCCAAAAAGAGACCGCGCTTTTTGGAGATTGCGGGCCAGGACCCGGACGGTATGGCCTGCCGAAACCAAGTCACGAGTGAGGTGACGTCCAATAAATCCGGTAGATCCGGTGATCAAAATTCGCGAGGACATTTTAGTTTGAAAACTTTCGCAGTGACTGTGCCAAAATGATCTGTCGATGCAAACAGTTGTAACGGTAAGGCTATAGTTATGGGCAGTCCTTATTAAGCAGGATATTTGCGGCTAATCAATCGAGCGATCTTGCAAAGCGCACGGCCTCTTTCCTGGATTTTAGGAAACGCCAGCCGGTCTACTCGTCCATCGCTTTATCGCTTTGAAAATCGGTCCAAGTTTTGGAGATACTCGTGGCGCTGATCGCACAGCCCGCTTTCTCAACCGCGCGTTTCACGCGATCTTCGTGCATGATAAACCGGTTGCGCTTATAGAGAACATAGTCGGACCGATTCTCCGAAGGGGTGAGATTGATGGTTGCGAGATTGGCGCCTGCTTTCAGGGCCCGGACATAGCCATCGCGGCCCACGATATTCAAGGCGCTTACCGCAGGAATGATATAGGAAGGATTCCGCAATCTCATCCGCGCAATGCAATCGAGAGTGGTCTCAAGTCCGCCGGCCGGATTCCCGTTGAAGGGCGTTTGTTCTCCCGAAATAAACGGACTGACGCTGGCGCCGGCGAGGGGAAGCTCGCCGAGAAGTTCGAGGGTCTCTTCAATATGGGCATTGGTCTGGCCCGGCAGGCCGAGGATGAATCCCGAGGAAACGGCCCAACCGGTGCGCGCGAGGTAATGGATGGCTTCTAACCTTTCGTCGAAGGTGCCCGGCGCGTTGATTTCGGCGTAGTGGTCCCGATTGCCGGTCTCCATCTTGATGATGTAGTACGAGGCACCGGCCTGCTTGAGTTCGTCGTAGATCTTGGTATCGAGCGTGCCAAGGCAGACACTGATGCCCAGGTTCGTTTCCTTGCGGAGAAACTCAATGAGCGGAAGCACAACTTCGCGGACGCCGACCGGGTCCTCGCCCGTCTGGATATTCAAATCGGTGATGATGGAGGGAAGTCCTTCCCGAAACATGGCGCGGAGCGATTCCAGTGAAAGCCGGTAACGATGAAGCGAGCGATTATCGCGGCGCATGCCGCAGTAGTTGCAATTTTCGCGGCAAAAGTTCGAGACTTCAACGACGCCGCGGACAAAGACTTTCTGTCCGAAAACTTGGTCGCGCACGGTGCCAGCCTGAGCGTGAAGCTGCTCGCGATTGGTGTAAGGGATGGTCAGGCCATTACTGGCGGGCGCGAGAGAAGTCATTTGGTTTCCTCCGAATCCTCGCGCAGTGTGTTAATGGAAAAAGGCATGATAGGGGCAATAATGCGCACTAAGATCAGGGTGGAAATATTTTCTGTCAATGGGGTGATGACCCCAGAAACTCTTGATTTCATGTTGCTTAGCAGGTGTAGAGCGCAATCTATGCCGGTTCTTGGGCGTGATGCCATGATTTCTCCCGCCAATTGACCGGCCCGGGCAGCCAGCACAAAATCCAAAACAAGATCCGCCCCAAGCTCCACGCTTCGATGGCGGGCAGGAAACGGGAGTTCACCGGGCAGCCCACTTGACGGCAAATGAGGAAGGCAAACAGAACGTCGACCTGGACCATCCCAACCAAGCCCGCCCATCCCCAGGCGATCAGCGGATGGCAAAGCGCGAAGGCGATCCAACCCAGTAACGGCATGGCGATGAGTTGCCCGGCGAATCCCCATGGACGGCACCAGCAAATCGTCTTTTTCCAGCGAAAATAATGTTCCAGGGCCGTCTGCCAGTTCGCGACCTCGGTCACGGTCTCAAGCGTTGTGGCGCTGAGTCGCACGGGTTGCAGGGTCTGGCCAAGAACGAAATCGTCAGCGAGTGACGTTCCGAGTTTTTCCCAACTGGTTTTGTGCAGGAAGTTTTCGCGGGAAAAAATCATCGCCGCGCCCAGGCCAAAATCGACCGGGCCGAAACGTCGCAGCAGCAAGACTCCAGGATAAAATTCGACGTTCACAAAGAGCGCATCAAGCAATGTCGGCAAGTGGGGAAGGGTGCGGATGGCGTAGGGAAAGGTGAGCATCCCGGCTCCGCAGGCCTCGTATTCATCCCGTGCCCGTTGCAGGAATCCCGGAGGCGCGACGATATCGGCATCACTCCAGAGCCAGAGATCGCCCTTGGCTTGGGGGGCGAGAATCTTTTGCCAGGCGATCTTGGGATTCGCCACCGTATCGGGACCTGATCGGCGAATGACGACAATTGGTGCACCCGGATGCGAAGCTTCCATCCGTTTGAGGAAGGGCGCGACCTCGGGCCAGTCGGCCTCGTGCACGCCCAGGAGAAGCTCACTCGATTCATCCAATTGGGCGATAAACGATTCCAGCCCGCGCTCCTCGACGGCCACGCCTTTGTCATCGAGAGGAGGCAACGGCTTGAAGACAGTCAGGAACTTTTTTTCGCGCGCCTTGGGCGGGGGCGTGATGGGGCGCGAGGCCGCAGTCACCAAGCGCCAGGAGATCACCGACCACAAAAGCCCCGCGCATGACCAGACGATCAGCAGTAGTTTAACAACCATGAGATTTTTGTTGTCGGAGCAAGTTGTGTCCCGCCGACAAGCAGAATTGGTGAAGTCATTTAAAATGAAGCATTCTGGACGCAGAATCCCCTATAAATTCCGCGCACTTCTGTTTTACTCCGAGGCAGATTCTATGCAAGAAAGAGAGTAAGAAATGCCGATAATTTTTGTCGCTGATGACTTTGGAATGGGCGCGGACATTAATAATGCAATTCTCCATGCTGCCAAATCGGGCATTCTGCACGCTACGGCGCTCATGCTGGGGCAATCGGGCACGGCGGAAGCGGTGGCCATGGCGCGGGCGAATCCGGGGCTCAAGATCGGCTGGCATCTCCATTTGAATGATTCGATCCCAACGACGATGAGTCATTGGCCTTGGGGGACTTCGCCAGCCCGGGCCGGAATTAGCATGAGTATTTCCCGCCGCTCGCGCGAGATCATGCATGGGGAAATCACGCGGCAGTGGGAATTATTTCGCGAGACCGGTTTGCCCTGCCACTTTGTGAACAGTCATCATCATCTTCACGCGCATCCTGCGGTCTTTGAAACCTTGCGCGAAGTTTTAGGCGCGGATTTCAAAGGCTGGATCCGTCTGGGGAAAATCCATTTCTTTCACGGTGCCGTTCCATTTTTCAATTCGGCGAGCGCGGTGGATGCGCTCTTCCGCCGAGAGCGAGGGTTGTCAACATGGCGGTGTAGCGATACGTTGTGGGGCCTCGACCGGCTTTTCGCGATGAACGCGCACGAAGTTTGCGCTGCCATCTCGAACCTGCCGGAAGGTTTTCACGAATTCCTTTTTCATCCCCGAAATTTGTCCTGCCCTGACACGCGATGCCTGCTCGAACTCAAAACGCTTCTTCCCTCTTGAAGCCGATCCTGCTGCAGGCGTTTTTTCGGATTCATCAAACTCCGGCGGAACCGCTCGATCGTTTTTTTTCCTTTGCTACGGACCGGTTTGCTTTTGCGAATGAGACTGTCTGGAATTACGTCGGGGGAGAAGTCGCTGCGCAGGACGACCGGGAACCGGCGCGTCGGTACACGCACCACTGTTTCGTCATGGTCCGCGCCGCGCTGCAATTCTTGAAGTTTGCCCGCTTCCATCCCGGCGGTGAGCCCCTTGCCCATGACGAGTTGGCCCGGCGCATCAAGCAGGTCTGCGTGAGGCCGGTCTGGATGCCGCCCTTGCCGCGCGAAACGAAAATTGTTTTTCCCGGCTTCGCCAATTTGCGGGAAATCAGCGCGTCTGCCGCCGGTTTGTTCCAGGACAATATTGGCGCTGCGTGGCCCATTTATTTTCGACCGGGCAATTTCCCGATCTGTATTCCCGTTTCGCCCAAGGGGAAGGCGAAGCTGAACGACCAGATGTTGCGTGATCTTGAGATGGGATATCCTACTCCGCTCTGGATCTACAATTTTCCGAAGCTCGACATCAATCACACGGTCCTCGTTTATCAGGCGACGCGCGAGCAGGGCCGGATTCGCTACCAAGTCTACGATCCCAATTTTGCCGACGAACCAAAGGAACTGCAATTTGACCTCACGACGCAGACGTTTAATTTCGAGTCCACTTTCTATTTCAAGGGCGGTTCCGTGACGCCCCGCGCGGTCTATCGGGGATTTTTTGAATGAAGCGGGATGTCGTGGTCACCGGACTGGGAGCCGTCACGCCTCTTGGTGAAAACGTTTCCGAAACTTGGACGTCGCTGATCGCGGGGAGGGATGCCGAGGCCCCTCTCGAATTGTTTGAGACGAAGGGATGCCGCTGTCATCGGGCAGCGACCGCAGCTTTGCCGTCTCTTGATGGCGCGAGTCCCAAGGCGCTCCGGCGTCTTTCCCGCGCCTCGCGCCTGGCGATTCCGGCGGCGCGTGAAGCCCTGGCCACGGCGGGATTGCTCGATTCCGCTGGGCGGAGCCTTCTACCCGTACTTCCTCTATCCGTCTCGACGACGGCGGGGGGCATGGCTTTCGGTGAAGAATTCTTGCGCGGTATCCTGGCGCAAAAGCGTTCCGGTCTGCTCGGGACCGTGGCGCGCTATTTACCCGAACAACAAATCCTCGATCTCCAAATCGCGCTCGGATTTGAAGGGCCTTCCATCATCATCGCCAACGCCTGCGCCAGTGGGGCCAACGCCATCGGCCATGCCGCCGAGATGGTCGCGTCGGGCATGGCGGATTGTGTTTTGACGGGAGGTTTCGAGGCCCTGACTGAATTGGTTTTTGTCGGTTTCGATTGCCTTCAGGCCACAACGACGGACCGCTGCCGCCCATTCGACCTGAAACGTTCCGGCCTTCTGCTCGGTGAAGGAGCGGCTTTTCTCATTCTGGAAACTCCAGAAAACGCGCAACGCCGCGGCGCGCAGACGATCTGTCGCCTTTCTGGTTACGGGCATCGCACGGATTTCTTTCACCTGACGCAACCACAACCGCAAGGCCAGGTGCTCGTTGAGGTCATGCGTCAGGCGACGGACTCGGCTGCGATAGCTCCCCGGGGAATCGGTTACATCAATGCCCACGGCACCGCGACGCCCGTGAACGATGGCACGGAGGCGCAATCCTACCGTACTTTTTTTGAAGACTCCTATGATAACGTCCGGATTAGTTCCACCAAGGCCGCGATTGGTCATACCCTGGGCGCGGCGGGCTCCATCGAAGCGCTCTTTGCGATTCAGGCGCTCATCACCGGGGAATTGCCGCCCCAGCTTAATCTGCAAACGCCCATTCCTGAAATCGCTGGAGCGTTGGTGACCGGGAAGGAGTCCCGGCCTTCGCCGCTCCATACGATGAGCGTCAATCTTGGTTTCGGTGGATCGAATGCGGCGCTGATTTTTTCCCGGAATGAAAACTAATCTCGCCATCATCGGACAGGGCGCCGTTTCCCCGGGGGGAATTGGGGCCGAGGCGCTGCTTCGCGGAATTCCTGCGGAGACGATGGTCCCTTTCGTCAGCCGACCGGACCGGACATGGCCCGTGTTCAAAATCAAACTCAACGCCCCTGCCTTGGAACGTTGGCAGAAAGAACCACGCTTGCGACGCGCGAGTCCCATCAGTTATTTCCTCGTGGAAGCGGCTGATCAGGCGCTGGCGGGGCTGGACACCCAGGCGCGCGCGCAGACTGGACTCGTCGTCGCTTTTTCCACGGGATGTCTCGCCTACAGTCGGCGTTTTTTTGAGAGCATCATCACGCAGGGACAAAAGTCGGCCAGCCCGGCTCTTTTTCCTGAGACCGTTTTCAATTCTCCCGTCAGTCATGTCGCGGCGACGCTTCGCCTGGAAGGTGCGGCCTACGCGCTGGCTGGTGACGAAACGGCGTGGATTGCGGCACTGAGGACCGCATGGCTTTGGTTGGAACAGGAGCGCGTGGAGCAAGTGCTCGTCATGGGCGCGGAGGAATTTGATTCCTCCAGTCTCGACGCTTATCGCAGCGCCCGCTGGTTGAGATCGCAAACCAACAAGAATCGATTTATTCCCTCCGAAGGAGCGGCAGGTGTATTGGTGCGCAAAGCCCGACCGGAAGATTCGGTTGTGATTTCGCAATTGGCTGACGGCTTTATTTTCAGGTCCAAAGCCCAGGCCCTCACCGCAGGCGAACGTTGTCTGAAGGATTTTGAGGCGAAGCTGCCGTGTTCCCTGAGCGCACAAAACAACTGGCTGGGTGTTGTTGAGCAGGCCCTGATGCGTGACCGCCCCTCTTGTGCTAGAGCTAGTGAGCCACCATATTTAGGAGAAGCGGTCACGGCCTCGGCAGCATGGAACACTCTTCGCACCATCTCTTTTCTGACGCAGCAACAACCGCGCATCTTATTTCCCATTTGGGGCGGTACGCACCAGATGGGCGCGATGGCATTGGAAAAAATCACTTCTAATTAAAATTGGCACATCAGCCCGTAACTTATACATTCCCGCATCCGCCATGACCGAAGTTAAATTTGAAGATCTCAAGCAGATGCTGATCAAGAACTGCATGTTGCGCGTTTCTCCAGATGAAATTCAGGAGAACACCCCGCTTTTTGGTCCGGAAAGCCTGGGTCTCGATTCCATCGACGCCCTGCAAATGACTGTGGCGATTGAGAAGGACTATGGCATCGCCATGACCACGCCCGAGGAAGCGCGCGAGGCCTTTCAAAGCCTCGCCAGCCTCAAGCAATGGCTGAAGGCACAGTTGGAAAAGAAAGCCGCCTAGTCTTCTTGCCTGCTTTCGCACTTCACGCGAGATTGAAATCCATTCAACCGATTTCCCAGCCTGCATCGGCCCATCATTCGGCGACTTTGTATAGCGCCTTCATGTTTTCCTGCGGGGCCTGGATGGGGCGCAATCTGCCGCTTTCCCTGACGCGCGGACTGGCGGGAATGATGGGGCTGGCCTACGCACTGATGCATGCCTCTCGCGTCGAAGGAGTGCGGCGTAACCTGCAACTACTCAATCCCGCCATCGACAACAAGAGGTCGCGGAATCTCTTTCGTGAGTTTGCGAAAACGATGGCGGACTACTTCCATATCGCCACGCGCGCCCCGGACGAAGCGGTAAAGATCATCAAGGAGAGAGCGGGCTATGAACATCTCGAGACACTCTACCAACAGGGCATCGGCGCGTTGATCGTGACCGCTCATCTGGGCTTGTTTGAACTCGGCGGTCTGCTCATGGCCCAGAGTAATTTTCCCGCCGCCGTGTTGACCTTGCCGGAACCGAGCGGCGATCTCATGGCCTGGCGGGCGCAGGCGCGGCAAAAATGGGGCGTCGAGACGATTGAAACCGGGGCGGACAAATTTGTTTTTCTTCATATTGCCAAGCGCCTGCGCGAGGGTTGTTTTGTCGCGGCATTGATCGACCGGCCGACTTCCTTTGCGCCAACACCCGTGATGTTTCCCAATGGCACGGCGAATTTTTCAACCGGGATCCTTCTTGTAGCGGCCCAATGCGGCGTTCCGGTCGTTCCCACGACCATGGTCCGACAGGACGATGGATTTTACCGGGCCGAGGTCTTTGCGCCGATTTACATCGAGTCTCGCGGCACCCGGGAAGAAACTCTCCAGTTTTACAGCCAGAAAATTGCCGATACGCTGATGCCCACGCTATGCGCCCATCCCGAACAATGGTTCCAATTTGTGCCGCTGAGTTGAGTGCCGGGGAATTCACGCCATGAGTTCGCTGACTCCGCACGGAGAAGGATTCTCTTTTCTCGATACCTTTGTCCTTTCCTCGTCGCCACAGAGCGGTCACGGGACCAAGTGGCTGGATCCCAAGCTCGCTTTTTTTCAGGACCATTTTCCCGGCAAGCCGCTGATGCCGGCGGTCTTGCTGATTGAATGTGCGGCCCAGGCAGCGGGTGCCTTATGGGCATCCATTCAAGGGTCTCAGGCGCCCGCCCATTTTGTCCTAGCCCAGGTGCTGCAATTCAAGGTCCTGTGCCCGGTGTTGCCCGGGGAAACGATCAAGAGTCACATCACGCTGACGACTTCATTGGGAAACCTGGCGCAATTTGACGCGGTGCTTTCGGTTGGGGAAAGTGAAGTGGCGCGGGGCAGGATTGTCTTGGGAATCGCTCTGGACGTGGGGCCGTCCCATGGCGAAAAATCATAGCAATTGCGGTTGCAGCTTTTGCCGCAGCGCTGCTATATCGACTTTTCCTCGTTCGCTTCGCGGAAACTCGGCAGTGATGACGTAGTGCTTTGGAAGTTTCCATTCCGGAAGCTTGGCGGAGAGTGCGGATTGAATTTCTTTGAGCGACAAAGTCGTTTCTACTCCGGCCTGAAGAAACGCGCGCTGCGTGTCGCCTGCTTCCCAGACGATGACATCAGTGACGCCAGCAATGGAACGCAGCGCCCGTTCGACTTCGGACGGATGCACTTTTTTCCCGCCGATATTGACCTCGCGCCCTTGTCGCCCCAGCAGGACGAGTTCGCCTTGGTCGTTCCATTCGCCGCGATCGGGCATGCGCCAAGTCCCATTTCTCCGGGCGACGGCGGCGCTTTTGACGCGGATGGTCCCGCCAAGGGCCGTCACCGAAACTCCGGTGACGGGCTTGCCGACCGATCGTCCCTGGAGGGTCGAATGGCCGGTCTTGTCGTAGCAGATTCCTCCCGTTTCCGATGAGCCGTAGAAATTATGAATCTTGATTTGGTAGCGTTCAAAAAAGGCCAACGCGACATCCCGGGTCAGCGGTGCCCCCGCCGAAATCGCCAGACGCAGGGGAGCAAGCCGGGAATTCCCGGGTAGCGCGGCCAGCACGCGAAAAATGGCCGGGACGGAGGGAAACACCGTGATGCGATGATGTCCGATCCAATCGACAAGCTGGCGAGGAACGAACTGGCTCGCGCAGACGAGCGCGGTTCCCTGAAGAATCAAGGGCAGCACGAGATTGCCCAGGCCATAGGAATGCCCCAGTGGAATCGAGGCCAGATTCCGGTCCTGTGGACGAAGGCCCATCGTGCGGATGAGGTTGTTCCCGTCAGCGATAAGATGCTCCGCGCGGCAGAGGATGTTCTTCGGCAGTCCCGCACTCGTGCCGGAAGTCACCTTGATGCAGCAGGTCGTCCTGCTCACGGTGCCGGGGTGATCGAAAACATGAAGTCTTCCGCGGTAGAAGAGAGCCCGGCTGCGCAAATGTCGCGCCATCTCCAGGGACGCAGGCTCGGGCAAACCAGCATCGAGCGGAATTGCGGCCAGTCCCTGTTTTTGCAAGGCCAGAAAGAAAGCAATCCAAGGTGCGCCATTGGGAAGACAAAAGGCGACCCGGGTTCCCGCCGCAAAACCCGAGACCAACTCCACCGCCCTCAGGACTTCATCGTTCACGTCTTGCGCGCTGAAGGAGCGATCGTCCGTTGCCTCGATCAGTACCGTCCGTTTTCCATTTCGCGCCAGGGTCTTCTCCCAAGCCGTCCAAAGCAGACTGGACTTATCTTTCCGGGCCACGGTGCCATTCATCGGCCCATGAATAGCAGCCTGCCCGGCAGGATGACATCTTCATTCTACTGGTCGACCGTCCGCTCGCCGGTAAAGAATTGCTGCAGGTCACCGCCGATGCCGAGGAAGGTGTTTTTTATATCGTTGCCGACATGCTGCGCATCGCCCGCAACTCCACCGGTCCCGGAAGATTGATGGCTCGGCACCGATCCCGGAGGCGAGTACATCGCGAAGGTGCCGTCGGTAGCATTCACGAAGACAAAGCCCTTGCTCGTTGTTCCGTTGAGCAACTGGACCCGCCAACGGAAGGTCTGGTTCGCGGACGTGACGCGCAGCAGGACACGGACATTGTCATAGGCCAGGGCGTGTTGCGCGGCGTAGTTCTGTGCGGTGGTCAAGGCAGGGTCGGTTCCGACTACCTGCGTGGGTGAAAAAGTAAGGGTATCGCCATAGACGACGCCTCCTTTTGCTTCGTAAGTGCTGGCAATCTTCCCGTCGGCCACCTTGACGGCGCGACCATGGGAAGCCACGGAGGGATCATAGAAAATGACCCACCACGTTTGAATCGCCGTAGGCGTTCCGACGCCATAAACCGAAACGACTCGGTCGCGCAGGCTTGGATCCACTCCGTCCTTGGCGATGTTGACCGCGTTGTCGGCGGACGTCGCGGGGGCTGTCATCGCGTCGGCGGTCTGGGCGCGGGTTGGCAGCAATGCCAGCATGGCCACTGCGGTCCCCATCAAAAAGGCACGAACAAGATTTGAGGATGGCTTTATCATAAATTTTTCAAGGTTAAGTTTTCCAGGAACGGTCTCCTGCCCTCTTTCTTCTTGGCATACGCCATGCCAGAGATGCGGCTTGCCTAAGTTGCTGTCATTGCCGGGTTAATTTCCCCCACGCTTTATTTCCAGTGGCCGTTTGCAATTTAGGCCGTCGCTGCATCGGCAAAATGCGGCAACTTGAGGTGAAATCGGAAAGATAAATTTCTTCTAAGCGGTCTCCGTCCGTTGCGGGCCGGGACTCAGTCCCGGCCCGCCTAAAGACCTCGATTTATTTGCGGTGTTCAGCGGCTTTTCCTGCGGCTGCTCCGCCCCCTCCGCCAACCACGGCACCAGCGGCCGCCCCGGCTGCGGCTCCCACAGGACCTCCGATGGCGGCCCCGGCGACACCTCCCGCGGCAGCCCCGACAACCGCGCCCGTCGTCATTCCAACAACGTCGTCACGCATGTTGCGCGAGCCGTTCGGATTATATTCGGCCTTGTACTTGTCGAACACGTCAATGACCTCGGCTGCATCGTCGACGTTATAGGCGACCACGAGAATCTTGCCGTTCCGGATCGCCTTGTCGTAAAAACGGGCCTGCGCATCGGCAAAGCCGCGATCAGTCAGGATGTCCGTATAGACCGCGTCTTTTTGTTTGTCGTTCAACTGGACGATGATTTGAATATCGCTCCTGGGCACCCCGAGTTCTTCGAGGGCGTCCACCGCTTTGTTGGCATTTTCCTGGGCGGAGAAGGTTCCTCCGATGATTTGTCCGTGGATGGTTGTATCAATGGTTTTAGGCATATACTTTCTTTCGGTTTGTTGGGTTTACTGACGGTTAAAAATGTTTTGTGCCTTAGGAACGGTCCTCGGGTCCTTGTCTGACCTTTCTGAGTGTGCGAGCGGCCAAATGGTGGGCCATGACACCAGCGATACCGATCGCGCCGATGATTTCATAACTCATCAAGGGAGACAGGGCATGGCCTGCCGTGGAAATGAATCGCACCCATAAGTTCACGGAAGCTGTCATGGCAACGCTCGTGCCATTCTTTTTTCGCGTCTTGCTTGTGCTCCAATCACAGGCACATGCAATTGATGTGCGGAAATTGGATGAGTGTTAGACGCTCGTAATTGCAAGGTGGCTTGCCGATCAGAAAGGCAATTTGCCCGGATTCGATCAAGACCGGTTTGGTTCCCGAGAATTAACTAGGCGATGCGGAGAGTTAAGGGCACTCTTATACTGCTTTAATGGACCACTCGCTCAAAACCCGCATCTTAATCGTTGAGGACAATCTTGATGACGTTGATCTCTTGATGCGTCAATTGAGAAAAGCAAACCTCGGAGAGCAAGTCATGACGATCAGCGATGGTCGCCTGGCGTTGGACTTTTTAATGCTGCCCGAAGCCAGTCATCTGGTTGCCCTGTTCCTGGACTTGAAACTTCCTTCGATGAGCGGAGTGCAACTTCTCGAGAAAATCCGGGCGCACGACAAAATCCGTAACTTGCCCGTGATTGTCATGACGTCCTCCAATTCTTCCGAGGACCTGCAAAAGTGCACAGAACTCCGCGTCTTGAATTACGTTCAAAAACCCGTGACCCTTGAGGCTTTCAACAAAGCCGTAGCCAGTACGTTTCATCTTCCTGATACAGCGGCGCCTTAGCCGAAGCACTAAATGCGAGGGCATGACGGGACTTGCTTGCAAAAAGCAAGGGTGAGATTTGCTTGCGAAACAGTTTTCAATCATAACGCGTTGATCTGCAACAGGGTTGTGCGTTTCATGGCTAACTGGCATGATCGGTGCCTCGTTGAATGATTATGACTAATGAAACCCTTTCCTCTTCGTTTCCCGCCACTGCGCGGGACGTCTCCAACCTTAAACAAACGGCCACCGATGCCGTCAACGATCTCGGAAGCACTGCCGCCGTGCATGCCTCCAAGGCCAAAAGCCAATTTCGGGACCTGAGCGGACACTTTCAGGAAGAAGGCGGAGAACAACTCATGCAGGTCCGGACGAAACTGGAGGATGTCGTCGCTTCAGCCCGAAATTACGCGGCCGCGCGGCCACTGACTTGCATCGGCATCGCCCTGGCCGTCGGGTTGCTCGTTGGCTTGACTCGCCGGGGTTCCCGCGCAGATTAAAAACCAGAAAGTGCCCTTCATGGAATCCAAGAGCACCACACAAATTCTCGTCGTGGAGGACGATGCGAATGACAGTTTCCTTCTCGTGCGCGAGATCGAACGGGCCCAGCTTGAAGATCATGTGACCGTGATCGACAATGGCCGCGATGCGCTCAACTATCTGGCCAGCACGGAGACTCCTCCCCTCGCGATATTCCTCGATTTATACCTGCCAGGCCTTAATGGTATCCACGTACTGGAGAAGCTAAGGCACGATCCGAGGTATAAGACTGTGCCGGTTATCGTGATGACGGGTTCGGTCGACCCCAATGACTTGAAGGAATGTCTTCGCCTGGGCGTCACCGCTTATTTGCCCAAGCCGGTCAAGCTCTCCAGCTTCATCAAAACGGTCGCCCATATCTTCCCGAAGGTGGAGAGCCATCGTTGATCGCGGGAGGTCCCGCTGGCTGACTTGCCGGGCAGGAATAATGGACCGTACCGTCAGACGAGGAAGATGGCGATGCCGGCCACAAACATGCCCACGGTGACGACGCCCACCGTAATCCGCGCCAGCAAGGAGCTGCGCTGGTTTCGCATCAGGACAGTGTCGCAGGCCACCAGCAGGATACCGACGAGGACGAATGGGGCCAGCAAACCATTGAGCACCGCGCTCCAGAAAAGCGCGTCCATGGGCTTGATCGAAGTGAAGGTTAGGACCACGCCGAGGACAATGGACAAGGTCAGGATTCCGTAAAACGCCCGCGCACGAAACATCTTTTCATCCAGGCCCTGGGGAAAATCAAAAGTCTCCGTGAACACATAAGCCGCGGAGCCCGCCAGCGTCGGAATGGCGAGAAAGCCCACTCCAATCAGGCCGATCGCGTACAGTAACGAAGCGAAGTGACCGGCCAGCGGCACCAAGGCCTGCACCGCATCCTTGGAGTTGTCGAGGTGGGTGATGCCATTTTTATGAAGAGTGAGCGCGGTGGTGAGGATGATGAAATACATGATGAGGTTCGAGAAGAAGGCCCCCACTCCGACATCAATGGCACGCTCGTTCAACTCCTGTAAATTGCCGCCGCGACGACTGGCCGCAGTGCGCTGGCCCCGGGCCTTTTCCACTTCGACTTCCTGGGACGATTGCCAAAAGAAAAGATAGGGACTGATGGTCGTGCCGAGAATCGCCACCAAGGTGGCCCATTGCGCATGACTGGTGGGCCATGAGGGTAGAAAAGTGGCCGTCAGTACCTTGGGCCAATCGGGACGCACCAAGAATGCGGTGATGACGTAAGCGAAAAGCGAAAGGGCCAGCCACTTCAAGATTGAAGCGATGGCATTGTATTTGAACCAGATCGTGGCGAAAATAATGGCCACGCCGAAAAGCAGGACAAAGCAGGCTGCGGGAATTCCGCTGAGCAGATTGGCGACGTCCGCCATGCCGGACAGGTCCGCACCGACGTTCACGGTGTTGGCCGCAAAAAGCGCCAGGCCCATCAAGACGAGCACGGCCTTGGGCATTTTTTTTCGCAGGGCCGTCGTAAGTCCCTCGCCGGTCACCATTCCGATCCGGGCGCACATCATCTGGACCGCCGCCATGAGCGGAAATGTGAGGAGGGCGGTCCACAGCATGGACGTGCCCAATTGAGCCCCTGCGATGGAATAAGTAACAATGCCGGACGGATCATCATCAGCCGCCCCCGTGACTAGGCCGGGGCCGAGAAGGGCGAAGAATCGACGTACCGGTCCCTTCGTTGTTTCGGGCGACCCGGATTTCTTTTTCATGTCATCCCGTCAAAGAAAACCCCGGGCGGATCTACACCGCTCCGGGGGATCAAGCTGGTCAAGGCGGAAGCGCCGTTATTTCATTTTCGACTGAATATCTTCAATCATCGTCAAATGCATCTTCACGGTCTGATCGGTCTTGGCGGCAAAAGCCTTGATGTCGGGATCGCTGCCGGAGGAGGCCTCTTTCGAGAAGAGCGCATCGTCCTTCTTATGCGCGGCGACCATCGCCTTCACATAGGCCTTGTCGAAAGCAGCGCCAGACAACGCCTTCATCTTGTCGACCATCGCGGCATGTTGCGCATCAAGTTTGTCGGGCAGAGTGATTGATTTGGAAGCAGCCAGCGTTTTCAATTCCGCATTGGCCGCGCCATGATCGGTGACCATCTTCGAGCCAAAGTCCTTCACTTCTTGCGAAGCGCCTTGACTAGCGGCCAACTGACCGAGTTCGACTTCGGTCATGCCGCCCTGGGCCGCCTTCATTACGAAGGCCTTGTCCGCGGCCGAAACGGTGTCGGCGGCACGAACCGGCGGTGCGGCGAAATTGACAACAGTGAGCAAGGCAACAAACACAATAAGAGGAAGACAGGTTTTCATGCTGGCCTTCTTTGCACCCGTCGTGCCATTTCCTTGAACATCATCAGGTTGTTCTTTGACAAATACTTGCGGATTCGATTTCAAAACGGGTTGTCGCAAGTTGCCGAACCGCCTGCGCCGCCCTCAGCAAAATGCATGATCCGCCTAAAGGAAGAAGCGAGTGGATTGCATCCTTATTTGAGTTGGTTACTCTCCGCACATGAGCGTGATGATGAAAGGGCCTAAATTTCGAAGGATCCTGACGGTCACCATTGGAGGTCCCGTTCTGCTCATGGCGGTTTGCGCCGTTTGTCTTGTCCTCATCACGGTCCATCTGACGCATGAGATGAAAATGGGACGGCACACCCTCGATGTCCTTACCACCAGCCATCAAAGCGAACAGTTGCTGATCGATATGGAATCGAGAGTGCGCGGTTTCAATATGACGGGCGACACGCGCTTTCTCGATCCCTATAATTTGGCGGACTCCCAACTGGACGCCAAATTGAATACCCTGACAAGTTTGGTTGCCGGTGACGCTGACCAGAAGGAAGAGGTGATCAAGATCCAGGCCACGGTCGATCGTTGGCGCAACCTGGCCAAGCGTCTGATTCAAGAGGGAAAGTACATCTCAACGCTCCAGGAATTGGAGGAGGAGCTTGAGGGCAAGGCCCTCGTGGACTCGATTCGCAGCCAGATGGACGTTTTTTTCCGAGAGGAGGAGCAACAGTTGGCGGCGCATCGCTCGGATATCGACCTGACGAAGCAAATCATCCTGATTTCCGAGGTCTTGACGATTGGTCTCGTCATGCTCCTGACGGGGTTCCATCTCTGGAAGCAGATGCAAAAGCTGGCCGCGTCGTACGAAGATTCCTTGCGAGAAGTGGCCACGCAAAAGGAATGGTTTCGCGTGACCTTGTCGAGCATCGGCGACGCCGTGATCGTGACCGACCTCAATGGCCAGACGACGTTCATGAACGCGGAGGCCGAAAGAATGTGCGGCTGGCCTTTCGGCGAGGCCCAGGGAAAACCGCTGCGGGCCATCTTCCGGATCGTCAATGAGGAGACACGCCGCTCCGTCGATGATCCGGTGGAAAAAGTCTTCAAGGAAAAGCGGATCGTCGGCCTGGCCAATCACACCATCCTGCTTTCTAAAAATGGCGCGGAATGGCCGATCGAAGACAGCGCCGCCCCGATCTATGACGAGGCCCAAAAGATGGTGGGAGTCGTTCTCGTCTTCCACGACGCGACGGAAATGCGCCGCGCCCAGAGGGTACTCAAGGACCATGCGGGTGATCTCGAGCAAAAGGTCCTGACGCGCACCGTTGAATTGCAGCGCACGATCAACGAGCTGGAAGCTTTTTCCTACACGGTTTCCCATGACTTGCGGGCGCCTCTGCGCGCCATGCAGGGTTATTCCAACGTGTTGCTCGAGGATTTTTCTGGGAAATGGGGAGCCGAGGAGCGCGAACTTCTGGGCCGAATCAGCAAGGCCTCCGAGCGACTCGATATCCTGATCCAGGACGTCCTGACTTACAGCAAAGTAAACCGGGAGCATCAGGCCATCGTGCCCGTCGATCTCGACCGGCTCGTCCAGGATATCCTGATCCAATACCCGACTTTTCAAAATCCCAAACTGAAGATCGACGTCCAGCGTCCCCTGGAAACAGTTCTGGGCCATGAATCGGGGCTGACCCAGGTCATTTCCAATCTTTTGACCAACGCCGTGAAATTCGTCGCGCCTGATCAAGAAGCGAAAATCAAAGTCTGGACGGAAGCGAAGGAATTTACAGCCCGTCTTTGGATCGAGGACAATGGTATCGGAATCGACGCGGCCAACCATGTCCGGATTTTCAAAATGTTTGAGCAGGTGGACGGCAAGAAATACGACGGGACCGGGATGGGCCTCGCGATCGCAAAAAAAGCGGTGGAAAACATGCAGGGTTCCATTGGAGTGGAGTCCAGCCTGGGCCAGGGAACAAAGATGTGGATCGAATTGCTCAGGCCCAGGAATGTATGAACGGCCCGGACGGAGCCGGGAGGCTCTGTTGGTTTTTTACCAGTTCTTCAGAACTAGGGATATAGGAGAGGGTTAGGTCGATTTCGTCTTTGCCAATGGTGATCTTTTCGACGATGGATTCGAGGATACCACGCTTGTTTTCAAGGGGCATTTGGGGCCACTTCGTATAGAGTCTTTCGGCTTCGGTGGTGACCTCTTCGACGGACAGATCGGTGACTTTCAGGTGGGCGACTTCGGCCTCTAATTTCGGAAGTTCATCAAGGAGCTGGTTCAGACGTTCTTCGGCGGGTTTGTAGAACTGACCAAGCCCTGGCTGGTGATTTGGCCTTCCAAGTAGAGTCGATGAGTGCAGTTCATTTCGTCGCGCACCTTCTGGATTTCGTGCTGATGGGTTTGGAGGAGGGCTTCCTTTTCGGCGAGGTTCTGGTGGGCCTTGTGGAGATGGGAGGCGACTTGCTCGGGGGCGGAAAGAAAGGCCTTCAATTCCTCGTACACGATGGCTTCAAGATCAACAATGGGTATCTTGTTGAGACATTTGCGGCACACATACTTGGGGGTGCCGTGTTTGACGTACATCCGGTGGCCACATGAGCACACCGCAAGCCCTGCGAAAAGCTGTACAGGCGGTTTGCCCGGACGCTTGTTCGCTTTCTGCTGCTCTTCGAGGATTTGGTTGCACTGGTTCCAAAGGTCTTCCGACACAATCGGTTCAATGGCCAAGGGAGCCCATTCGCTTTCCGGTTTTTCCTCCGACTTCCAAGGACCGGTCTGGCGGAAGCGGTTGAGCCAATAGACGCCTTTCGCGCTGGGGCACTCTAGGGCGCGTTTGACGGCATTGTCGCTCCACGGGGCCCCTTCGCGGCTGCGGTAGCCCGCCTCGTTCATTTTGCGGGCAGGCGCTTGTTCAGGGTTGATGATCAACTGTTTGTCCTTCCAGTGGTAGCCGTAGGGGGAAGATCCGCAGAGTGGCTTGTCGAGCTTGGCGCGGGTGACGACTGAAGCCTTGATACGCTCGGTGATTTCACTTCGTTCCCATTTGGCCATTGCCGCAATGATGGTGAGAAAGAGGCGTCCCGAGGGGGAACTGGTGTCGATGGTTTCGGCAATGGAAATGAGGTCGGCTTTGCATTCGAGGAAGTAATCGGCGAATTCAAGGAGTTCCTTGGTATTGCGAGTAAGCCGGGCCAACTTGGAGAAAATGAGTCCGGTGATATGGCCCTTTTTGATGTCACTCAACATCCGCTTCGCCTCGGGTGTTCTTTGGCCGTCTTGCCGCTTCAACCTTTCAGTCCGGCCAAGTCATAGACTTCTTTGACTTCCCAGCCTCGGGCCTGGGCATACCGCGCTGCTTTCGAGAGAGTATGTAAAAGGGGTTTTCTTTACTAATGACCAAGGGACAAAGCAGGAAGTTGACGAAGCACTTGCTTTGCGATTTCCCGAGGAATTAGGCCCTCGATTGCCGCCTAAGCGCCGTTCCTGGACAAGCGAAGACTACCGCATGGACATCTTTGACGCGGTGGCATTGGCTGTTGCTTTCCGGGAAAAGCGAAAGCAATGATCTTCTCCGCGAATTTGCCAAATATAATGATTGCCAATTATTCCAAGCAAGCCTTAACTGCAAGGCACATCTAAGGTTTTAGATGGGGCGCTAATTTATACCAGAATACGTTGTATGGGCGCAGAGGGGAACAAAATCCCAAACCAATCCTTCCTCCGACGCGGATGGATGGTCGTTGTATTCCTTGTCGTCGTGGCTACCAGCGGGAAAGCCTCCGCGCAAACGGTGGCGACTCCGGTATTAAGCCCAACGGCAGGGGCCGCCTATGTCCAATTTAGTGTGACAGTGACGGATGCCACATCGGGATCAACGATTTACTATACGTTGGACGGAAGCACGCCGACGACGAGTTCTGCCACGGTAACCTCAGGCGGAACCGTATCAATTACCAAGAGCGAAACTCTCAAAGTTTACGCGGTTAAAAGCGGACTGGCCGACAGTGCGGTGGCCAGCGCCGCCTATGCGGTGACGGGAGAGGTGATGGCGGGTCAATATCATGTGGTTTCTCTGAGGAGCGACGGAACGGTGTGGACATGGGGGTATAACAACAGCGGTCAACTGGGTGATAACTCGACGACCCAGCATAACAGCGCGGAGCAGGTTTCTGGCTTGAGCGGGATTGTACAAGTGACGGCGGGGGCCTATCACAACCTCGCCCTGACCAGCACGGGCACGCTCTACGCCTGGGGCCTCAACAGCAGCGACCAGTTGGGCGACACCACAACGACGACGCGTAAGACACCCGTGCTGGTGAAAAAGACCGGGGGGACCAACCTGGACAACATCGCGCAAATCTGGTCGGGCGGTTATCACAACTTCGCGCTCGATAACAATGGCACGCTTTGGGCCTGGGGCCTCAACACCAGCGGGCAACTTGGCGATGGCGGGACGACGTCGCAAAGCGTGGCGGAAGCCCTGACCAGCTTGACGGGCTCGGTGACGCAGCTGGCGGTGGGCTCCTATCACACCCTTTTGCTGACCCCGACAGGTACGGTGGAAGCGTGGGGACTTAATATGACGGGACAGGTGGGCAATGGCACAATGACCGACCAGCATAGTCCCGGCGCAGTGAGCGGATTGAGCGGTGTAACGATCACGGCTCTGGCAGGCGGTGACGAACACAGTGTGGCGCTAGCGAACGATGGAACAGTTTACGCCTGGGGATATAATGGTAACGGTCAAATCGGGGACAACACGACAACCAATCGCGCCAGCGCGGTTCATTTGAGCAGCTTCAGCAGCGTAACCCAAATCGAAGCGGGCTATGACCATACCCTGGCGCTGAAAAACGATGGGACGATGTGGGCCTGGGGATCGAATTCGTTTGGCGAGCTCGGCAACGGAAACTCCGCACAAAGTAAAGTCCCGGTGCAGGTTTCAGGCATTAGCGGCGGGGTAGTGCAACTGACAGCAGGCAATGAGGACAGTTTTGTGCTCAAGAACGATGGCACGTTGTTGGTTTTCGGTTCCAATCGCAACGGCCAGCTTGGGAGCGGTGCTTCCTCGACCTACTCCAATGCCCAGCAGGTTTTGGCGCTGGGTACGAGCGGCGTCTTGATTGCCAGCGGAGCCGATCACAGCATCATCCTGACCGGCACTGCCACCGCCTCTGGTTGGGGTGACAACAGCAACGGAAACATTGGTGACGGGACGACGAACCAGCGATCCCTCCCGGTTTCCATCAGCTTTAGCGGCCTGACGGGATCGCTCACGGCCCTGGCCGTCGGCGGCAACCGGAGTCTGGCGCTCGATAGCAACGCCACGGTGTGGTCGTGGGGCGACAACCCGATCGGCGACAACACCAATAACGAGGCGCACGCACCGGCCCATTTGACCACCCTGAGCAGCATCACGGCCCTCGCCGTCGGTAGTGCTCACAGCCTGGCGGTGGACAGTGGCGGCCACGTCTGGGCTTGGGGTGCAAACGGTAACGGACAGTTGGGCGACGGCACGACCAGCACTCGTATTAGTCCAGTTGAAGTGGTCAACATCACCGGCACGGGCAGCTTATCCGGCATTGCGGCCGCGGCGGGTGGCGCCAGTCATAGTTTGGCGGTCACCAGCACGGGTACGATCTACGCTTGGGGGCTTAATTCCAGCGGCCAGATTGGTGACGGCACCACGATGCAACGAACCATCCCGGTCATGGTCGCCGGGGTGAGCGGTACGTTCGTGGCAGCTGGCAGCGCATTCAGTGCAGCACTCGATAGCGGCGGCCACGTCTGGATGTGGGGAAGTAATTCGTCCGGGCAGTTGGGCAATGGAACCACGACTTCGCAATCCACGCCTGTCGAGGTGACCCTCAGTGGCACTACCTCTCCCTACCTGTCCAACATCGTCGCTCTGGACTGCGGCAGTGCTTTTTGTGCCGCGCTCACAGGCACGGGCGCCGTCTGGACCTGGGGCGGCAACAGTGTAGGCCAACTCGGTGATGGTACCATGACCGACCGGCACAACCCGGTGCAGGTGTCCAACCTCAACGGTGTCGTTGCCATTAGCGTGGGTGACAATTTTGGTCTCGCCCTCAAGGAAGACGGCAGCCTCCAGAGCTGGGGCTACAATTCCAACGGCGACCTCGGCGTTTCCGCCAACTATTCGGTTCCGGTTACCATCTATGGCTTCAACGCGCTGGGCACCGTCACGTCGCCCACGGGAACGATCACCGCGCCCACCAGCGGCGGAACACTTACGATGGCGCAGACGGGAACTTTCACAGTCAATACCACTGGCACCATCGCCAGCGTCGGTTACTACGTCAATGCCACACTCGTTGGGACCTCAACGATCAGCGGCTCGTACACCATGAGTTGGATCCCTCCTACCTGGGGTAATTTCACCTTTTCCGCTCTTGCTACCGACGTCAATGGCTTCACTTCCTATCTGTCCACGCCCATGACTGTTCAAGTGCCTTACGACTTCGATAGCGACGGTTTGCCCGATTGGTGGGAGGCCCACTACTTCGGTACTTTAAGCTATACCGGCACTTCCAGTCCCACCGGGAAATCCCTTGATCTGGCCCAGGATTACGCAGACGGAGACGATCCAACCAATTACTGGAGTCAGGGCGGTACGATTCTCGTACCGGTATTGACTCTCACCAGCGGCAACAATCAGGGCAACGCCGTCAGCACCTTCACTCCGTTGCCCTTGGTGGTTACGGTGGCCAACGGCAGCAGCGTTCCCTATGCTAACGCGCCGGTTACCTTCACGGTAACATCAGGAGGTGGGGGGCTATCTGCGACGAATACCGGTACGACGACGACTTCGAGCCTCACGGTTCAGGCGAATAGCAGTGGGCAGGCCCAAGTCTATTACAAACAGCCCGCGAGCAACAGTGTTACCAGCACCATCACCGCCACCAGTGGAGGTCAGTCGGTCAGCTTTACCGAAACATCCAGCCTTGTTCCGGTGTATGGTTTGAGCCTTTGGCTCAACGCCGGTACCGCCTCGGTTTCCGGTACCGTCGTAACCGGGTGGACGGATCAAAGTCCTGCCGCTCTGGTCGCGACGCCGTACTCGTCAGGTACCCCTCCTCAACTGATAACGGATCCCAAAACTGGCCAACCCGCTGTCAGCTTCGACGGCAGTTCGGATTATTTCCAACTACCTGCTGGATTTAGCAATTTTAGTTCCGGCTTGACCTCCTTTGCCGTCTTTAATCCAAGTTCGACAGCGAACTGGGGCCGTATGTACGATATCGGCAACGGTGCCGCTAGCGACAACCTCGTCCTAGCACAGTATGGAACCAATTTTACGATGGCGGCGCTTAATGTCTCTGGAAGCACTTTCAATGAAATTCCAGGCAGCAATGAACTCGCTCTCAATACCCCGCAGGAATATACCACCCTGCAAGACGGAGCAACGTCGTTAAAGCTATTCCAAAACGGTAATTTGGTGGGACAAAATAATAGCATTTTGGCCCTGAACAATTTAACGCGTAGTTCCAATTATATTGGCAAGAGCAATTGGACCGCTAATCCCGACGCATTGTATCAAGGAAACATATCCGAAATCCTGATTTACAACCGTCCGTTAAGCAGCATTGAGCAACAGGAAGTGGAGGTCTACCTGGCCAATAAATATGGTCTTTACCATCCGGATGCGACGTGGCCCGCGACTTACACGAGCGACGTCCAGGCTTTGATCGCAACTAATCAATGGTCGAAAGTACAGGCAGACGCATATGTGATGTTTGCGGCCTTAAATCCGCCAGTCCCTCCTGCTGGACTCATGCTTTGGCTCAAGGCCGATTGGGGCGTGTCACTTTCGGGTACCGCGACACTCACTGGAACCGTAACCGGTTGGACGGATCAAAGTCCTGCCGGTTTGGTCGCGACGCCGTACTCGTCAGGCACTCCGCCTCAATTGGTCACCGATCCCCTAACAGGCAAGCCGGCTGTCAGTTTCGACGGCACTTCGGATTTTTTCCAACTGCCCTCTGGATTCAACAACTTTGCCGCCGGATTGACTTCCTTTGCCGTCTTTAGTCCAAGCTCGACAGCGAGCTGGGCCCGTATGTACGACATCGGGAACGGCGCATCGAGCGACAACCTTGTTCTTGCGCAGTACGGAACCAACTTTACGATGGCGGCGCTTAATGTTTCTGGAAGCACTTTCAATGAAATTCCGGGCAGCAATGAACTCGCTCTCAACACCCCACAGGAATATACGGCTTTGCAAGATGGAGCAACGTCGCTCAAACTTTTCCAAAACGGTACTTTGGTAAATACAAACCCTAGCGTGCTGGCCTTGAATAATTTAATTCGGAGGTCCAATTTTATCGGCAAAAGTAATTGGAGTACCGATAGCCTGTACCAGGGAAACATCGCCGAAGTTCTCATTTATAACCGGCCATTAAGTAGTGCGGAGCAACAGCAAGTAGAAGTCTACTTGGCCAATAAATATAGTCTGCCCTATCACAGTTATGCCGCCCCGGTTATTTCGCCCTCGGGTGGATCTTACTCAGGTTCGCAAACGGTAGCGATCTCTGGGCCCGCGAGTCCGACGGTCGTCAAGTACACATTGGATGGCTCCTCGCCGACATTCTATTCCACGACATACACAGGCACGTTTACGCTGACGGGGAGCGCGCTAGTGCAGGCGACCGCCTTCTTTAACGGACAAATTGCCAGTCCGACGGGCACTGCACAATTCACGTTTGGAGGCAGCAACCTGCCTACGACCCCGGCTTCCCTAAGTGAAACAGTGGTGTCCAGCCATGAAATTGATCTTTCGTGGACATTGAGCGGCCAGTTCAATTATAGCGGGCTCTACGTCTATCGCAGCAGCGATGGCGGGACGACATGGCAGCTCATTGCTTCGCTCGATCCCTCAGTTAGATCTTACAAGGACTGGAGCGTGCAAAGCGGCACGAGCTACGAGTATTACGTTGGGACGTTCAATTCCGCCGGGGAAAGCGACACTACTTCCTTGTCCGGAACGACCACCGCGTCGGGCACCATGTCCATATCCGTAACCGCGCCGTCCGGGGCCGCCTCCCTGCCATGAAGACCTCTTTTTCACGACTCCGTTTTTGGACAAGATGCTGGATTTTCCTCTTGCTCGTTATTGCCTGGTTCGGCGTAGCCAGGCTTTCGACGTTCGCGGAGAACTCTATTTCCGCATCGCTAATGCTTTCCGCGCATCCGGTCGGCCTGCTGACGGACCCGGATGCCGATACGCTGAGCATGCCCGTGGTGATTACGTCGGCACCGGATACATCAGCTGTGTCACACTCGGTGGTCATGGGGAGTCAAATCATTAATTTTACGGTCACCTCCGGAGGAACCATTAACTCTGGCAGCACGCCCATTACAGATAGCAAGCATCAAACCATCGGTTACACGACGGTCGTGGGAACACTCACGCTTTCGGTTGATGGCGCTGGTTGGCAAGGGTTCGATCCGTTCAATACCAACGTCAATGAGGTGTTTCCCGATCATAACGATACGTACGAGGCCTATCTTGATCCCACGGGGACAGCGACTTGGGCTGATATCTCAACAGTGACAGTCAAAAGTAAATTTTCCTACAATAACTGGACACTCACAGGAAGCTCCGTGGAGGGCCCGTATTTGTCGCCAACGCGCACGCCCATTACGACTTCACAACGGATGCACTTTACCATCCCGGGCGCGTTGAAACAGCAGCCGGGCCAGCCGCTTAAGCCGACTTGCTCCTGTTGCGGCGGCATGGCGGTGGCGTCTTTCGACAGCTTCCAGGCCGGGATTGCGATCACCGACACGCCGATCAGTTATACTCCGGGAGTGGGAATAGGCATGAATTTCACGCTTACGTACCACCAGCGCCTCAACAACGAATCGACCACCTTCAATTATTCCAACTTGGGGCCGCAATGGCGCGCGAGTTGGATTTCTTATATCACCGGCGGCCCCGCCAACTTGATGAGTTCGGCGGTCCACCATACCTCGGATGGCAGCAATTATACTTACAGCGGCTACCAGCCCACGACCCTCCAGAGCAACGGGACGCATTACGTCAACCAAGGCGACTTTATGGACAATCAAGGCTGGACTCATGCCACGCTCCATTACCGCCAAGGACCTGAGCGGTATGAGGAATGGTTGCCGGATGGAACGGTGGAAGTCTACGCGCAGGAGGTAAGCACCACGTCGAACCGGCAGTTCTTCCTCACCTCGATCACCGATCCTCACGGCAACATCACCCGGTTCAGTTACGATCCCATAGCCGCCGCCAGCGGCAATGCAGTGTTGGTGGCGATGACTGATCCGACCGGGGGGCAGTTGGTCTTTTCCTACGGTTCGAGCGATCCGCTCAAAATCACCAAGATGACACGGAGCAAGGACGGGTTGTCGGCAAAATTCAAATACGCCAGCGGGCAGTTGACCGACATCACCGACACCATCGGGATCACGTCGACGTTTCACTACACGTCGGGGACCTACTTCATCGACAGCATGACAACGCCATATGGTACCACCACGTTCAATTCGAGCGACGGTTCCGGCTACCTAGAGGCGGACATGACCAATCCGCTCTCGCAAACTGAGCGGATAGAATACCGGGAATCGCTTTCCGGGACTGTGCCCTCGAGCGAGGCGGCGGCGCCTTCCGTGTCGGGCAGTTACACTTTTGACAATTCCAATCTCGACCACGCCAACACGTTTTACTGGACGCGCAGGGCGATCCAGCAAGCCGCCGCCGATGGAGTGGCCACCGACACTGGGACTTTTTTCACCAACTATGCGCAGGTAACCCATTGGGCCCAGGGTGGCGAGGGTTCGGTGGAAATTCCACTGAGCACGAAGAAGCCGCTGGAGGGACGGATCTGGTACAACTATCCAGGTCAGTCGGGTGATATCGTTGATATCAAAACATCAGGGGTGACAACCAGCCCGTCCGTCACTGCGCGCTTCGTGGAAACCGCCTCCGGGACGATGACGCAGGCGAGTTACGCCACCTACAACAGCAACGGGCTGATTACGCAAAGCGTCGATCCGATCGGGCGGACGACCACCTATAATTATGACCCTGCCAATGGGATCGACTTGTGGTCAGTGACACAGAAGAACCTTACCACCGGGAGCCAGGAAACGCTGAGCACGTCGGGTAGTTTTACCATGCATTTGCCGCAACAGGTGACGGATGCCTCGGGCCAGCCCACTTATTTGCACTATAATGGCCAGGGTCAATTGCTGACGCGCACGGATGCCTTGGGCAACGTGACGACCATGGCCTATGACACCAATGGCGACGGCTATTTGTACCAGGTAACGCTATCGGGTACGAACAGCGGAATCTTGTCAACCTACCAATACGATGGCTCGGGCCGGGTCAGCACAGTGACCGACAACGTCGGTTACCAGGTTGCCTATGCTTACGACAATCTGGACCGTGTGACGAGCGTGACCTACCCCGACGGAACGAGCGACCAGACCGCTTACAAGGCACTCGATGTGGTGAAGACGACCGACCGGGAGGGGCGCAGCACGTACATGAAATACGACGCGATCCGGGAATTGTTGCAGACGACCGATCCGCTGGGCCGGACAACGCAATATTCGTGGTGCACCTGCGGAGGTCTTTCCACGCTGACCGATGCCAACAATAACGTGACGTCGTGGGGCCTGGATTTGCAGGGGCGCGTGACTTCGAAGACTTATGCCAATATAAGCAGCAGCACAATCCATTACTACTACGAGCCCAACAGCGGGCTTTTGCAGTCCATGACTGACGCGATGGGCAGTACGTCGACGTACAGTTACAACGCCGACAACACGCTGGCCGGGACGACCTATTCGGTCGGCAGCGGGGTGTCGTCCACGCCGAACGTGACTTTCGCGTACGATCAGTCTTACAACCGCGTGACGAGCATGACCGACGGGACGGGGACGACAAACTACACGTATGCCGGGATCACGGGGACGATGACGACGGGGGCGGGGCGGTTGAGCGCCGTGTCATCGCCCGTGGGCTCGAGCACCGGGACGATCACCTACGGCTACGACGCATTGGGCCGGGTGACGGAACGCGACATCGACCATGCCACCACTAACGCGAACAACGTGACCACCTACCCCGATGGACTCGGGCGGGTGACGGCAGTGACCAATGCGCTGGGCAGTTTCACCTATGGTTATCCGGACTTGACCAACCGCGTCCACACCATCGCGTATCCTTCCGGCACTGGACTAACGGGAACTTACTCGTATTATGGTCATACCAGCAGCGACGGCAACCCCTCCGACGGAGACGACCGCTTGAGCGACATCACCTACCTTTCCTCCACGGGGACACTATCGAAGTTCGATTACACGTACAACGCGGTGGGGACCATTGCCAGTTGGACGACGCAAACTGGCACGACAACGGCGATTGTGAACACGCTGGGCTACGACGCGGCGGACCAGTTGACCAGCAACGCACAAAGCGGCGGGGCGACGGCGGGCAACCAGTATAACTATGATCCGGCGGGTAATCGTTTGGCGGAATTGACGCTGTCGGGCTCGACGGTGACAAATACCACGGGGGGATTGTTCAATAGTTTCAACCAGTTGACGTCGTACAGCGGCACCACGACGGCGAGCACGACAACGGTGAGCGGGACAACGACGCTGGGGGCCAGCAGCGTGATCGTCAACGGGGTGATGGCGACGGTGACGGGCAGCACGTCGTTTAGTGTTTCCATCCCGACGATCACGGGGACCAACGTCCTCAACATCACGGCGCGACCGGCCACCGGCGTGCCCGACACGCAGCGTTTTGCGGCGACGGTGAGCGGTTCCGGGACGACTTCGCTGAGCTACGACCTCAACGGTAACGTGACGACGGATGAGAAGGGCAACAATTACACCTGGGATGCGCTGAATCGCCTGAAGTCGATTGTGTACAACTCGGGCCCCAGTGCAGGCAACCATACGGAGTTTACTTACGACGGGTTGAGTCGGCGCGCGAAAATCCTGGAGCGGACGGGGACAACGGTCGGCAGCGGCAGTTCCATCAGTTCCCTGGCGCTCTTATGGGTCGGGTCGGAACTCGCGGAGGAACGCACCGGCACCACGGTGAAGTTTCGGTTCTTCCCGCAAGGCGAGCAGCAGTCCGGGACTAATTATTACTACACCCGCGACCAAGTTGGGTCGATTCGCGAGATGTGTAGTTCTACGGGTACAATAACATCGAGGATGGCTTACGACTGCATGGGGCGAGTTACGATAGTGACAGGTACAATCTTGCCTACCTTCCGGTATGCCGGTTTGTACGCCCACCAACCGAGCGGGCTCGATCTTCCTACATTTCGAGGCGGCTATGATCCCAACGTGGGGTGGATTCAGAGGGATAATATTGGAGAAGTGGGTGGAATTAACCTCTACCAATACTGCAAGAACAATCCGATTTTCATGATCGATCCTTTGGGTTTCTCGCCGAGTTTTGATATAACAATAACACCACACGCCGCTGCTCATCCCGACGTGAATATCCACATATGCGATTCTTCTTGTAAGCATATCGAATACAAACAATGGGTGAGAAGATGGCCATTTTCTTCGTCCCCTGATAACGATGGGGGAGACTATTATCCGTCACTTACATCACTTCAGGGAGGCCCTCCAGGGCAGCTAACCAGTAACGGCGATGCTCCTGGATTTGGCCCAGACGACGGTTCAAACGGAAGAAGTTTAACTGATAGGGGAGTTGCTGCCGCGAATATGGAGTTATTTGGTCCTATTTTGGGGACCCTCGCTCAGAAATTTACTATCTGCGCGTATTGTGTGGATAACTACAGCTCCCCTAAGCTTCTGGGCTGTCGGACTTATTGGACGTTTAACAATGTTGCCGGAGGACTTGGCACTGGCGGAGGCACGGGGTTGCCTAGTGATCCCAATGTCCATCCTCCCAAATAGCAGTTATGCAATTAGCGATTAAAAGTATCCTCTATGTTGCCGGGGCATTGCTGCTCGCAGGGATTATTGCCTTAGCTTTTTACAATCCTCCCAAAGGAAAGATTTCCAGAGCAAATGCTGAGATTTGGATGATCCAAGGGGCAATCAATTATCATCGGGATGCCCTGCTCTCGGAGGAGCATCTTGATAACGAAGATTTAGTAAGAATAACAAAACTAAATCAGGGTGCCGACTTCAGATTCAACGAAAAGGGCGAAGTTCTTGATCCATGGGGAGCGCCTTACGTGGTTACTCGGAGCAACGACAAAATTACTGTTAAGTCCCGAGGAGTTGACAGGTATAACGCGCTTTCTGATTTCCAGAAGCTGTGGAATTACGAGTGATCGCTTATTACTACACCCGCGAAGTGAACTCCACAAGCCAACCATAGCACCCGAGTTGCCAAAAAATGCTAAACGCAGAAAAGGCTTCTCGGCTACGAACGCTTCCCGAGTGAAGTTAAGCTCACCTACTTCTCACTCAACAACCAAACGGCCTGCCACCTCGTACCGCTGTCCCGGCTAACTAGGGATGCTGTCGGAGATTCTTTCAGTCTCAACACCCGGATCGAACGTCGGTCATGGCTGCGACCTTTCCAACTATGTCGGAGTCAAGCCAAGCAGAAAGGAGAGGGCAGTCAACGCCCCTGTTCGCCGCGTTCTTCGATCACATCAAAAGCCTTGCCCATGGCGGCCACGGCATTCTTGTAGAAAAGCTTTCCAGGCACATCGTCGATGCGCAGTTTAAATTGGCCGAGACGGTAGCTGACGACGACGATGTGGTGCCCATGATACTCAATCGAAAAATTTCCCTGCGCGGAGGGACGCCAATCCTTGTGATGGATGAACTCGTTTTTGTGTTGCGCACGGTCATGCAAATATTTTTCTGTCGCAGCCACCTTGGGATCGCCGGAAAGAGTTTTGGCGCACTTGCGGCCCACGGCCAAGGTGCGTTTCCAGTCCGGATGGCTAACATAGTGAA
>Ga0206876_1010_pt1 | contig 63400 bp, 83 predicted proteins | sample Alteio_BWOrgCont_10_FD_152619 | JGI IMG/M metagenome (GOLD analysis project Ga0206876, IMG submission 152619) | Enriched cells from forest soil in Barre Woods Harvard Forest LTER site, Petersham, Massachusetts, United States -... | ecosystem: Environmental > Terrestrial > Soil > Temperate forest >...
AGAAGGGGCCTCTTCGATCAGCTTTTGGTGCCGTCTCTGGATCGAGCACTCTCGCTCGAAGAGGCAAGCGATGTTCCCATGTTGGTCGGCCAAGACTTGAACTTCCACATGGCGGGGTCTTTCGATCAGCTTTTCCACCATCATGGCTCCATCGCCAAATGCTTTCAAGGCCTCGTCCGACGCAATGGAGAGCGCCTCGTGGAAGGCGGCCTCTTCGGTTACCACGCGCATACCGCGTCCACCACCGCCTGCGGCAGCCTTTAGCATGATGGGGAATCCTATCTTTACGGCCGCCTCCTGGAGTTGTTTGGGGGTAGCGCCCGCCTCGAACATGCCCGGCACGATCGGCACGCCGCCTTCGACCGCTAGCTGTTTGGCCGAGATCTTGTCTCCAAGCCGGTTCATGGCCTCAGCGGTTGGGCCAATGAAGATCAATCCTGCGTCCGAGCAGGCGGCAGAAAACTCTGCGCGCTCGCTTAGGAAGCCGTAACCAGGGTGAATCGCCTCGGCGCCGGTTTCACGAGCGGCCTGGAGAATCTTCTCGATCGACAGATAGCTCTGCCCGGCCTCCGGTGGGCCAATCGGAACGGCTTCATCCGCCAGCGTCTTGTGAAGAGCATGCTCGTCAGCCTCGCTGTAAACGGCGACCGTGCGAATTCCCATTTCCCGGCACGTAGAGATGATGCGAACCGCGATCTCTCCGCGATTCGCGATGAGAACCTTTCGGATCGCCATTTAAGCCCTGGCTCCTGGCTCCGCCACGAACGAGGCTGGCCGTTTCTCCAAGAAAGCCGAGATTCCCTCCCTAGCTTCGTCGGAAGCGCGGATTCTGCTCAAAAGCCTGGCGGAGTCTTCAATCGACTCGACGCCGTCGATGGCGAGCCTCTTTGCCGCAGCCACGGCCTGGGGGCCTGCTCGAAGCACCGATTCTAATTTCTTGCCCACCGCCGTTTGCAGTTCTTCTAATGGGACTTGCTCGTGCACCAGCCCGATGCGGAGGGCCTTGTCCGCGCCGAAGGGCTCGCCGGTGGCAAACAAGGCGCGTGCGTGACCGGGGCCGATCTTTGCCCTCACGAAGGGCGAGATGGTAGCTGGAACCAAGCCCAACTTGACTTCGCTGAACGAAAAGAGCGCCTGCTCGACGGCTATGGCCACGTCTGCGGCGGCAACGAGACCGCATCCGCCACCAAACGCATGCCCGTTTACGGCGGCAATGACGAGCGCGTGGGAGTTGCAAATGGCCTCGAAGAGTCTGGCGAGGTGCAGGGCGTCTTGGTAGTTTTGCTCCTCCGTGTAGGAGGCGGCCCTTCGCATCCAGTTCAGATCGCCGCCCGCGCAGAAGGCGTTTCCGGCGCCAGTAAGCACCACGGCGCGGACGTCGGGTGACAGGGAGAAGAACGTCTCTGAAAGCGCGCCGATTAGCTCCTCATCTAACGCGTTGCGGACCTCGGGGCGGTCCAAAGTGACGCGCAAGACCGGGCCGTCGGCGTCTTTGCGAAGCATGGGGCGAGTATGGCTCAAGAACTGGCTTTATTTAGCCAGCAGCTCGTTATGAGTCCGGAGAGTTTCCAGAAAGGTCGCGACCTGATCTCCCAGCGCCTCGGCGGGGATCGCCACGAATTGTCCGATTCCAAAGCTCAAAAGCACGAACCCGTGCCGGAGATTGACCTTGCGAATGGCCGAGATCGCCAGCTTCATGCCTTCGCTGTCCTTACCATGGAAATAGAGGTGGGAGTCGTCCGATTCGAGCGTGACCCCGTTCGAGAAGAATGTGCCTGCCTTCCAGCCGCCCAAGATGGCTCTCGCGGGGATGGTCACTGGCCAAAGAATGGCGAACATGCCGATGACCTGGAGCAAGCCCGTTGAAAAAACCATTGCGACGATTCCAAAGATGGGCACCACCAGCACGAACCACCAGAAGCTGCGCACGTACTGCTCTGCCGAGAGTCTGGCCAGTAGATAGCGGGGGATTCGAAAGGGCGCGGAGGTCATCGAGAGCGTTCCTATTAGTTTGAACGCTTTATGGCGCTTAACTTAAATTGGCTTTCGCCGGGTACCCTGGCCCCGCCAAGTGGACGACTTCGAATTAGATCGAATGGAACTGACTGCCTCGGTCATTTCCATGGAATTTGGTCAGGGCGGCCGCATTCAGCAGATGTGGGTTGCCGAGTCGCCAGCGCCAGAGGCCACTCAAGAGTTTCAGTTCGTGTGTCCGCCCCTAGACATGGGTGAGGAGGTCACGGAAGATTATTTTCCGGGCACGATCTTGCTGGGCGCGCGCACGTCGCCGGACGATCCCTGGATCGTGAGCCGTAACGCGACCGCGGTGCAGACTGCCGGGGATGAATTTGGTCAGAACTCGATCGGCTTCGAGTACGAGTTCTCATTTTTAGACGAGCTAGGCGCGTCGGGACGGTTCTATGAGATCTCTGGGCCCGTGCCTCAATTGGCTTGGGACGTTGAGATTACCAACCGGTCCAGGCGTAGCGTTGAGATCGGCGAACTCGCCTTTCCGTTGGCTTTGAACAACGTCTACGAAGGATTTCCGCGCACAGATGAAGGCACGCGCGATCTGTTCCATGACCGGCTGTACGTTCACAAGTTTATTGGCGGCGCGGCGAGCTATATCTTCGCCGAACGGATGAACGGACGGCCCCCAGGCTTGCTGATCTACCCTGGCGACGACACGCGTTGGGAGTTCTACAACCACGTTCCGGCCTCTTTGAACACGCCGTATCGGTGGGAAGGTATCCCCGTGGTTTACGTGCACAGCCGCGCTGCGATCGAGCGCGAGGGCTGGCCGGAATGGTTCGGCGGTCACACGAGTCTCGTTCTAGAGCCAGGCGATGTACGCACTTACAAGATGCGGTTTGCGGGCAGCGATCGATTCGATACCGACGCGGCAACCGCTATCTTGGCTTCGGTGGGCCGTCCGGTGATCGGTTTGGCGCCATCCGCTGTGGCCCCGGCAGACGTTGGGATATTCGTCGAGATCGCAGGCGCGACTCCGGCGAGGTTTTTCACAGATGTCGACGCGGAACTTGAGACCGACGCCGGCGAAGACGGCGGTTCGTGTCTGATCAAGCCGGTGGGGCCGGGCTCTTTGAAGCTTTCTTTTGAGGACACTGCTGGGCGGGAATCAGAGGTGAGTCTTCTGTTCACCAGTCCCATCGAGTCTTTGATCCAGCGAAGGGCCGAGTGGATTGTCGATAAGCAGATCGTAAAGGACGAACCGGTGCTCCGGCATGCGATCGTGGCTGGGAACACGCTGGAAGGGGTCCCGATCACCGACGTCGAGAGCTTTCTAACGCCCTTCGGCATCGAGAGCGGGCTTGCCGACGCTCTATTCCTGGCCGAGAAAAACACGCTCTATCCGGTGAAGCGAGAGATCGTCGCGCTCGACGAGTATCTGCAACATTTCTTAGAGCAGAAGGTGGTGAATCCTGGCGACGGTAGCATTGGCTCGCTATTGCCCAACCCGTTTGGGGTCGCGGTTCATGCGGGTAGGGAATCGCTGTACCCTTTGGCGTACTGCCTTTACGATGCGATGGCCCGCATTGCCGATGGATATGGTGAGACGAAACGGCCAGGAGCCACCTATCTAAGGCGGCGCGGCGCCATTCTACGGGCGTTGGCTCGGAACGCCCAGATTCAAGAGTACAACGGGATTCCCATGGCCTCTTATCTGCTCGAGGAAGACGGCGAAGAGGAGAACGAGTGGCGGACTTTGAGGGAGGCCCAAATGAGCTCGCGCAAGTATCCGTTCAACGCCGATTCGATGTGGAGCACAGGTGGATTCGAAGAGGCGTTTTGGGCGGCGAAGGAGCGAGGTGACGCCGAGGGGGTGGAGCGGTATCTCCGTTACGCCAACGCCGCGCGCAGCCTGAGTCCTTGCTGGTGGTGGTATGGAAGCGACAAACGCTGGTCCGATGCGCCCTACGCGCCGCCTAACCCAGGACTGGAAGACAAAGGCGAGGTGTGCTTGGGGCCAACCACGGTCGCGAACTCATTGCTGTACCTTTCGATGATGGATCGCGATTCTCACGCGCTCCACGGCGCCCGGTTGCGGCTCGCTTACGGAGGGCTCATGGGGATCTGGGCGTTAGTTCGGGAGGACGGGGCTGCCAGCATGGGATTCTGTCCGGACGCGGCTAGCAAGCAGTTTGGGATGAGCTGGACTACAGGAGATATAGGCGTAGGTCTGTTCCACTATCTTCGGGGCGCCGCCTCTTATGTGCTTACCAGCAGGACTCATGGTCTTCAGACTTACGGATGCCACTTTGAAGCGCACGAGAATGGCGCGAAAGAGCGATTCGTGATTCGGCCTTGGGACGGCGTCGGACGCAGGATCGTGGTCAGACACGTAGGCCTGGACGTCACATGCGATCAGGGAAGGATTCGGGAGTTCTCTTTCGACGCGAAGAAGCGTAACGCAACCTTGACGCTTCAAAACACGTCGGACAAGGTGCTCCGGGCTCGACTGGAGATAAGGGGACTCTGGGGCGAACGATTCGATGTGGAGGGTGAGGCGGTACAAGCTCAGGACGGGGCACTGTCAAGCGTGGTAGAACTGCCCGCTCAAACGTCGCGTAAGGTTGACATTAAGGTAATCGGATGACAGAAATTCCAACATGGTGGCTCGTGGTTTCGGGCCTGTTTTTCTTGATCAACACGATCTTTTTTATCGTTCTGATCGTCGCGGTGATCTCTTTGGCCAAGTACATGAACGAGCTGAAGCCCCGGATTGTCGCTCTTGAAACGAGTCTGCAGGCGCTTATTGCGAAGGTTCAGGCCGTGGCGGAGCGAGTGGAGGAGGTGGCTGTCTCGGTGCGGGACACGGTTGACAACGTGGGAGGCAGGGCTAAGCATGTGGTGGGATCGGCCGAGCTGGTGGCCTCTACGGCAAGCCGTCAGTTCGAGCGGTTCTCGCCTTTGATCGTTGGCGCAATGACGGCGCTCAAGGTGGTTCGAGCGATCGGCGAGTTTAGGGAGAGCCGAAAGTCGCCGGTCGAACAGGCTAAGGCTGGCGCCAAAAAGAAGAGCTCGTTGCTCGGCAGCGTCATCCGAATGCTACGGAGCTAATGCTCAAGCGATCGCACTAACTGCGATACTCCAAGTACCAAGCCGCGAATTTGGCCACGCCGTCTTCGATCGAAGTGTTGGGGCGTACGCCGGTGGCATGTTCCAAGGCGGAGGTGTCCGCGTGGGTCTCCAGCACATCGCCTTGCTGCATCGGCAGAAACTCCTTGATGGCAGGCTTTCCGAGGGACTGCTCAAGAATCTCTATGAATCGCATCAACTCAACCGGTTGACTGTTTCCGATGTTATAGATTCGAAACGGCGCCGAGCTGGTTTGAGGCTTTGGCCGCATGGGATCCCATTCCGGATCCGGAGCAGCGGGCCTTTCGGAAATCGCAACAACGCCTTCGGCGATGTCCTCGACGAAGGTGAAGTCCCGCTTCATCTTGCCGTGGTTGAACACTTTGATCGGCCTTCCACTTAAGATCGCGTCGGCAAAGAGCATGGGCGCCATGTCGGGGCGCCCCCACGGGCCGTAAACCGTGAAGAATCGCAGCCCCGTGGTTGGGAGTCCAAATAGGTGGCTATAGGTGTGGGCCATAAGCTCGTTGGCTTTCTTCGTAGCGCCGTACAAGCTCACTTGATGATTGGCGTCGTTACCTTCTTGAAAAGGCGTGTTGCGATTAAGGCCGTACACCGATGACGAGGACGCATAAGTCAGGTGCTTTGTTTCGAAGCGGCGGCAGCACTCCAGCATGTTTCCAAATCCGACCAAGTTCGACTGGATGTACACCGAAGGATTCTCAATCGAGTATCTGACTCCAGCTTGCGCAGCCAAATGAATGACCGATTCGAACCTGAACTCGCGGAACAACTCGGACAACGCCTCGGAATCCACCACATCCTGCCGCCGAAATAGAAAATTTGGTTCTTCGGCCAGGACCTTAAGACGGGCCTCTTTCAGCGACACGTCGTAGTAGTCGTTCAGGTTGTCGATGCCGACCACTCGATAACCCTTTCGAAGAAGATTGAGACTCACATAGAGGCCGATGAAGCCCGCTGCGCCGGTGACAAGGACGGTGCTTTTCACAGGATCCCTAAGAGTTGGTGACGGTCATTTTCCAAGTGCCCACGGAGGTCGTGACATGGATAAGATACGTTCCTGGCGTCAATCGCACACTCTCTTGGCCCTCGTAAGGCGGAGAGTTGAGTTGGTGGGCGATATGACTCGTGAGATTCCGCTGGTTTTGATCGATCGCGTAGATGTCGAAATCGATGACGGCCTGTTTATCGGCCCCGTCTAGATTCCAGTCGAATTTAATGTTCGGCGTCTTGACTTGAAACGATTCCGTGTCCGTGTTGGACGCTCCGCCGCCGGTAAACAGCACGTTCGAAGCCGGCGCATCTTGTGTGCCCGATGTCGCTTGAGGCGCGGCTCCTGAACAAGAGGTGGATGCTTGCAAGACACTAAAGGCTAACGCGGCCCCTATGGATTTCTTGCAGGCTCCCTTTAATCTTCGCATGGGTATGAATTGACGTAGCTATCCGGCAGAGAAGGCCGCGACGGGGTCAGCTTGCGAAAGAGCGTCTTCCTCAACTGCCTCAGCCTCCGCCTGTTCCTGCTCCTGCTTAGTGATGACAAGGGCGCCAGCGCTGACCGCCAGAATGGTGAACATGAGCCAGGTTTGTGCCGTTTCTTCCCAGGCCGAAACGAACACACCTGCTGCCCAAGTGATAAGAGAAGCCCCGAGGGCAAACCTCAGCAGTCCCCTGTGCTTGAGTACGTCTCTAAGACCGTTAAAGATGATGGCAAGGAACAACAGGAGTCCAATGATTCCTGTCTCTGTAAGGACAGACAAGTAGGTGTTGTGCGCAACCAGTCCAAGACCTGCGGCGAGGCGCGGACCTCCGTATCGAACCATCTCATGCGGAAACGCCCCGGCTCCAATACCCGCCCAGGGGTGTTTTGAAGCAAGGTCCCAAGCCACGGACCAAATGTCAAACCGACCGTTCAGCTTGTCTCCTGAATTACTGAGCGATGAGCCGATCGTAGCGAACCTGTCGAGCTGCTTCGAGAAGTCGAGTCGAGCGGCTATAAGTAAGGCCCCGAAAGTTGCAATCGCGGCGGCGGCTTTGACGTGCGGAGCGGTCTTGTGGAATGTGAGGATAACGAACAGGAACGCTGGAATGCAGGCGACTAAGCCACCGCGAGAACCCGTGAGAATGATCGTGAAAACACCCACGATCGGATACATATAGTTGACGACCTTCAAAAAGACGTTCTTATTGGTGCTTTCAAGGGCGAGATACCATGCCATTGGCATGGCCATACCAACCATTTTTGGAATGTCGTTCGGGTAGAGGCCGAATGCCGAAAAGCGATCTTCAAGTGAGGCATTACCTACGTGGGCGTTGTATGCGATCGACACGGCGATCGCGTAGCAGCTTAAAACGACCGTCTGAAACAGCGTGTCGACTTCTTTCCTGGTACGCACGACGTCCCAAATAAGCAGCGAGGTGCCGAACGCGAGCGTGAGACGGTAAAACCGGTGCTGAGTGTCGTCCGGGCTGGTCGTCCAGAAAAACGTGAGTCCCGTCCAGAGAACGAACGCGCCGAACAGCCAATGCAACAACGCGGGGCGTCGGATCGAACCGTTCACGAGAGCCGTTAAGAGCCACACGAAGAGCGCGGGAATACCGGTGAGGCGCGCCACAGAACCTAGCCAGTCGAAACCAGGAAACGAGATGACGACACCATACGCGACGAACACGTATGGCATCGCAATCCAGAAGGCGATCTTTCTCAACGGTTTGGCTCCAACAAGAACTTTATGTAACGGTCGGCGCAGGCTTCAACTGTGAATCGTTCCCAAGCTTCTTTGGGCGCGGCGCCCTTCTCGCCACTAAGTATCGCATCCATTGCCGATGCGAGCGCTTTTTCATCGTCCATGGGGAGCAGAGTGCCGTACTTTCCATTTTCCAATATTTCCATCGGTCCGCTGGGGCAGTCTGTGGAGATTACTGGAACATCGCAAGCCATCGCCTCGATAAGAATGGTCGGTAAACCCTCCCACGAGGAGCTGAGTGCGAAGGCTGCCGAGCGTGATAGAAACGCGAACGGGTTCTTTTGAAATCCTAGAAGGGCAACGCGATCGCTGAGATTCAGCTCGTCGATGAGAGCCTGCAACTCGGCCCGGTCTTCTCCCTCACCCAAGATCGCCAGGCGTGCCGGTTTGTTCGACTGCATCTGCGAGAACGAACGGATGAGCAAAGGGAAGTTCTTCTGTCGCGTAAGACGGCCCGCTCCCACGAACACCGGCGGGCCGCCAGGCTCAAACCAGGGATGTCCGGGATCTTGCTTGGCCGCGCTTAACAGTTCTGGAGTCACGACGGGATTGAACATCACCGTGATGCGCGAGCGAGGAATGTTTAAGAACTCGCTGGTGTCATCGGCTACTCCCGAACTGACGGCGGCGATCGCATCTGCCCATGGGAAAAATCGCTTCGCGAATGCCGGCATCATACGTAGCTTTAAATTCTTTGGGCTCTTGGCCTCGGCCGACAAATGGTTGTGCACCCAGATGGCCACCCTTCCTGGATAGCCGCTCAAACGACGCGCGATCACTGCAGCGACATTCGGTTGGTTCAGGCAACCCAGAAGCGCATCGGGCTTTTCAGACTTCAGGTAGCGCGATAGCTGCGGGAAGGACATGATAGGCGATTTGGCATCGAACGAAATGAGGTTGACCTCTTTGGGAACCAAGTCGAGGTAGGTTCCGCCACTGCCTGCGAGCACCAAATCGACCTTGACGTCTTTCGCCACGAGTCCTTGTGCGAGGTTGACGCAGGCACGTTCGGCGCCTCCGCCTCTCAGGTCGGGTAAAAAAATCGCGATCTTCTTGCCTGCCCCCAGTTTGGCGAATTCATCCTGCGGCGCAGCTTCCATGGTTTGTGCCTTCATCGCTCTCTATCCAACCAGCACCTTTCCATACGCCTCGACCGCTTTGTCGCTTGTGAAACTCTGCCAGCGTTGACCGTCGTTTGCGGGCAATTCTCCATCGAGTCCTGCGATGATCGCCTTTGCCAAAGCCTCAGAATCGCCGACGGGCACCAAAGCGCCGTGCTTACCACCCTCGAGGATCTCATTCGGCCCGCTGGGACAATCCGTGGAAACGATCGCCTTCGCGCCGCTCGCCAGCGCTTCGATCAACGCGCCTGGAAGGCCCTCATGCGACGAAGACATGGCGAAAACGGCCGATTTTCTCATCGCGCTATAGGGATTGTCGGTAAAGCCCGCGAAATCCGTATCGGCGACCAGTCCTAGCTCGGTTCGCATCGCTTCCAACTGCTCTTTCTCGGGTCCTTCTCCATAGATGATCAGACGTGCCGCGCGCTGCTTACGCACCAAAGCAAAGGCCCTTAGGAGGTTTGGGAAATCCTTCTGGGGCGATAAGCGTCCCACCGCCAGCACGACGGGAGTTGAGTCTTTGAACCAAGGGTGAGCGGGCTCCTCCTTGCTCTTCGCGAGGATTTCCGGCGTAACGGTTGGGTTGTAAATGACCTGAATTCGCTGTCTTGGGATCTTTGTGACGGCGGCAAAGTCATCTGCAACGCCCTCCGATACGGCCACGATCGCGCTTGCGGATCGGTAAAGGGCTTTGATCGCCTTGGTGAAGACGAGCCTCTGGGCCCCCCCAACGTTCTTCATGTCCTCCGAATAGTTGTTGTGGATCGACACCACCAAACGAGTTTTTGTCCGGGAGAGTCGATTCGCTATGAGAGCAGCCATATTGGCGTGATTCATAGCAGCCAACAAGGCCGCAGGTCTTTCGGTTCGCAAGTAGTGGCTAAGCGGTCCGATAGATTTGAACACACGGCCAGAGGCTAAGTCAGTGACTTTAACGGAGGGATCTACTTTAGAGGCAAAAGGGCCATCTGAAGACGCGACTACGAGTTCTGCACAAAATCCGTGGTCGTTAAGCTCCTTAGCCAGATTTAATGTAACCCGCTCGGCTCCCCCTGAGGCGAAATTCGGAAGAAACAACGCTACCTTAGGGCCTCCAGAAGGCATCTCAAGATTTTAGCACGGCGCTACGGCTCAAGGAGCGATTTTAAATTTAGCCATTAACGTTCTCCTCTTTTCGTCTGGATTCTGAGAGCGAATGTGAGTGGCTACAGCGATTGCCTTCTCCCGATACTCAGCGATTGACCTTATCACTTTGGCCGGCGTGCCTGCTGCAACAGAACCAGGCGGGATGTCGCGCGTAACAACGGAGCCGGCTCCAACAACGCAATTGTCTCCTATGGCAACCCCGGGCAAGATTATAGAGTTAAACCCTATGAAAACATTTGTACCTACTGTAATGCGACCAAAAATATCGATATCGGGGAATTCATCGCGAAGTGTCCACACGCCACCATCGTGCGTTGAAAACAAGACACCTTCCGTGATGGTGACGTGATCGCCAAGAGTGATCAGGTAGGGCTCGCTGCCGAAGGTTACTGAGGTAAGACCAAGAAGTCTACAATGTTCCCCGATCTGGACCCCTTTGGATCTTGCCCAAGCGACCGGATCGCGGCGGATCTTCCAACGGTCTGAAAACTGTTTGAACATATCCGTCTATTTTGACGTGAAGCGCCCTCGGTTGGAATGTGTTAGGGTACCGCGCTTAACTATGTGGATATTCGGCCATCTCGCGCCAATAATTACGGCAAACGGGCCGTAAGTCGGCCAAGAATCCTCATATGGCTATTTGCGGCCGCCATTGCCGTCCATTCTTGGCTAATGCAGGGTCTACTCTGTTAAATCCAGATCTTAACGGATGGAAGATTGGCCGCATCGCTCAAATGAGTATGATGAAGATCTTCGTTCGGCTACTTTTAAGCCGTGGCATTTAAGATGATTGATTTATGTAAGAGAGAAGCGGCGAACGAGGCCAAAAAAGGTATGTTCGCGAGCCAGCAACCAGGCCCCGTCATTTTGGCGATCGACGAAGAGCACATCAACTTAGGTCAACTCGCCAATGCCGTTTGAACAGAACCACGATTTCCCAGACCGGTGGGAGCCGAATGCCTGAGTTCGATCCCTTTCAAGAGGAAGCTTCCGAAACCGAAGTCATCGCGTTAAATGCCACGGCCGAGTATCCGCGGCCTGCTGGAGCGAAGCCAAACCACGCTCCATTGGCGCTCAGAAAGAATTTCTCTTGGGTGCTGGTCGGCACCATGCTGTACGCGGTCTGCAATTGGGCGATGACGATCGCTCTGGCCAAGATGGGAACAACGAAGGAGGTGGGCTACTACCAAGCAGGCGTGGCCATCACCCAGCCGATCATTTTGGCCGCGATGCTCCAATTAAGGAGCGTGATGCTGACCGACCACAGCGATAAGCATCGGTACGGCCAGTATCTGGGGCTAAGAATCGTCACTTCAGTCTTGGCGCTGGCGATTATGATCGGCGTGGCGCTGACCTACTCAGATCGGATCACGACGTGGGTCGTGATCGTTACGGGCATCGGCGTGTGTTGGGACGCGATCAGCGACATTCTGTATGGATTCGTCCAGCGCTATCAGCGCATGGATCGGATGGGAGCCTCGCTTCTCATCAAGGGTTTTCTAAGCATTGGCCTATTCATCGCCTGCTACCTGGTCACCAAGAACGTGATCTTCGCGGTGCTGGGCTCGGCTTTTGGATCGCTGTTGACCGTTTGCTTCTGGGATATTCCAACGACGATTAGCCTCGCTCGGGCCTTGAAGCACTCAGGCAAGCAAGGGCCGATGCTGCAGTTGCGTCCTACTTTTGAGCCAAAGGCTCTCTGGGAACTCACATGCATCTCGTTTGCCCTCGGATGCACGATCGTGTTGGTTACCTTCAACACTTACTTGACGCGATACTTCGTGTTCGGTGAATTGGGTGTCGCGAGCATGGGCATCTATTCGTCGCTGGCCCAGCTGGTCAATGTTGTTGGAACAATGGTCATGTCACTGGTGACCGCAGCAGTGCCTCCGATGACCGAAAAGTTTCGAGACGGGGATCGCAAGGGTTTCCTTAATCTTTTCAATAAGTGCATGCTGGTCGCTGGCGCACTTGGCGCAGGTGCACTTCTTGTTTCAGTCTTTTTGGGGCATTTTGTGCTTTTGCATCTTTTCAAACCAGTTTATGCACAACACACAAGCTTGTTCGTTTGGATAATGGTCGTCGGTTGTATCTTTTACATTTCATGGCCAATCACCAACGCCTTGACGGTTTTTCGTGCATTTAAGATCCAGTTATGGACCGCCGTGGCCTCGTTAGTTGCGTCCCTCGGCGCTGCATACGTTTTGGTCCCACGATTTGGACTTCTGGGCGCAGCTTGGGCCTTTCTCGCTTCAATGCTAGTTCGTCTTCTTTTCAGCGCTTGGGCGTTTGCGGTTGAAATGAAACGGAATTTTCCCGACTTGCCCGCGCTAACATAGCTGGCGCATTGAATCTAATGGCTGACGTTTGGCGCTCCATTGTTCGAAAGATCAGTTTCAAGTGCTCACCGTCAGGCGCTGGGGTCATTTGTCGAATAGGGATTCTAAAGGCCGAGCTGCGCTTCCCACAGGCGCGCCACTTGCTCGACGCCGAGACGCTCGACGATTTGAGGCGCCTTGGATGCGATCTTTTCGCGAAGCTCGTCGCTGGAGATCATTCGCCGGATCGCCATCGTGAGACCGTCTACGTCTTCGGCTGACACTAGCAGGCCGTCCACGCCGTCCGTGATGATCTCGGAAGGGCCGCTTGGGCAAGCGAAGCTCACGACCGGCAGACCAACTGCCATGGCTTCGCAAAGCACATTCGGGAAGCCCTCGAACCGAGAGGAAAGCACGAACACATCGGATGCCGCCATTTCGGCGCCGATCTGTTTGGTGCTCCCAGGAAGTTCGACGCTGTTTTCTAATTTCAGCTCGGCGCGCAACTGCTCGAGTTTGGGCCGAAGCTCCCCTTCGCCAAAGATAAGCAGCTTCCAATCGGGATGCTTCGCCGAGACCGGGGCAAACGCCCGCATTAGAAGATCGAACCCTTTCTGCTCGACCAGACGGCCGACCGCGATAATACGTTTCGAACCTGGATTCGGAGGTCGGCGATGTTCGGGCGGCAGCACTGGATTGGGAATGGTCACCATGCGCTCTCGAATTTCATCGTTGAAATACGTCCCTGCACTGTCGGTCTGAATGACGACCGACTTCGCGCGCGGGTAGGTCTTGTTTCGAAGCCACTCCCATGGACGGCCAAGGCGATCGAGGTGGGGGTCGTTTCTCTCCGATACCACCACGGGGATCCCCAACGGGCTAGCCGCCATGATGGCTCGGATGTTGTTCATCGGCAAAAACGAGATGACGCCATCCGGGATTAACTGCTTTAAAGCGCTTCTCAGGGCTTTCACCCGTTGATAGTTAGAGAGAATTGCTTGGATGGGGTTTGAAGAGTCGCTGGCCAGTCCAAGCTTAACTTGCTTGACCTTTGGGTCCAGCGGGTAGAACGATTCTTCCGAGCTCCAAGTGATGAGCGACACGTCGTGTCCGTGGTTGGCCCAATAGTTCGCCAAGATCGACATCACGCGTTCGGCGCCACCGGCGCCCATTTGATACATGATCAGTGCGATCTTCACAGGGGGTTAGTATCCCGAATCGGACCGCTCGGTGCGTCGAAGGCCCCGTGGTGATGGCGCCTTCATCGTAGAATGTAGGTCCAGCAGAGATGAGTAACTACTTCCGACCATCGTATGCAACGCAAAAGTATCAGCCTGACGCGATCTTCGGGATCATTTTGATGGTCTTGTCGGGCCTCGAGCTGCTCTTTATCGGTTGCCTGGCCCTCTTTGGAGCAGCGATCTTTGGCCAGGCGAGTGTTGGACTTGGCGCAGGAGTCTTTTCTCTGTTCATGATTATTCTTGCTCCGCTGGCCATTGTGAAGTTTGCCGCAGGCTATGGAATGATGGCGAGCCGCCAGTGGTCGTTCATCGTCGCGATCATCTTTACGATCCTTGCCGCAGCCGCGCCATGGAACGTCGTGCTGCTGGTGTATTCCATATTGCGTCTCACAGGCGCCGTAGGACCCAAGCCGAACTAATCATCGACTTGATCGAATCGTGAAGCTGCCCGAGGGCAAGTGGATGACTGTGGCGTCCCCTTCGGTTCGCTTACCGTTACCGTCGGCATAAGTCCATTTCCCTTGCACGGGCGGGGTGACGGCGCAACTAGAGTTCATTGGAACCGTCACCCTTAGCTCAAATCCCGCGGATGCCTTTTTCCAGGAAACCTTGATCAGCCCCTGGGGAGATTTGTAAGAGGTGGCTGCCCAAGACACGTTGTCGACGAGTTGAGGTCTGACAAAGAAGTGCGAGAACCCAGGCGCCGCAGGGTCGGGTTGAAGGCCGCATAGGCCGGAGGTGAACCACTCCAAAATTTGGCCTAGCATGAAATGGTTTTGTGAAATTGGCGACGCGTCCCAAGACTCGGCCAACGTTGTGAGCCCCTTCTTGATCTGATATCCGTAGCCTGGCTTGTCGGTCTGGGAGTGGATACGTGAGATCACGTCGGATCTTCCGTATGCCTGTAGCACGTGCAGAAGCGCAGGATGGCCAACCTCGCCGCACGACACGCTGTAGTCGTGCGCGTCCACATCGTCCAGCAGTCTTTGAAACGCCAGCGTTTTCTCGCTTCCACTCAGGAGTCCCAAGTCGATCGCGGTGGCTTGCGCGGACTGCGAGCCCTGGCCGACTTTTCCGGTCTTCGGGTCGAAATATTTCGATCGAAAGGCCGATCTGATTTTGCTGGCCAGTTGGCTGTACTCTGCGCCATCCCGCGAATGGCCCAGCATTGTTGCGAACCTCCACATGACGCACGCCAACTTGTAGTAGTAGGCCGTGTTCGTGATCTCGGGCGGTGTGCGCGGATCGGCGCCGCCTCCGTTCCAATCGCCGAGGCCGTTGAGCAAAATCCCGTTTGGCGCCTGCTTTCTCAGGTAATCCACGTAACCGCGCATCGCTAGGTAGTGGCTGGAGATCGCTTCCCGGTCTCCGTACCACTCGTGAAGCAGGTCGGCCACCAGCATAAGGGAGCCACCCCATTCGACCGAATCGGCAAAGCCCCCGTCATAGAAGAAATATTCAGGCGCCATCGTGGGAACCCGGCCGTCAGGGTGCTGGGCATCCTGCATGTTGTCGAGCATGGTGGAGAGCGTTGCATGGAGGTCGTAGCTGCTCACCAACTCGGGTCCCATTAAATTCAGTTGCTCAAGCCAGCCGCTCTTTTCACGGTGTGGGCAATCTGAGATCACTGGCCCCAGGTTGCTGCGAATCGCCCAGTCAATTAGCCTTGCGGTCTTGTTGAACAGGTCATTGGAGCATTCGAAGCTGCCTGCCTTTTCGACGGCCTCATGAACCATCAAACCTTTGAAGCTCACGAGCAAGCTAGCGGGGTCGATGGGTTTGCCTTGGGGATCGGTCGCCGATAGTTGCCAGTAGCGGCAGCCGACATACCAGAACCAGGGATGCCATGGGACCCCGTCGAATCCATCCAGCGTGTAGGAGGCGAACTTACCGGCTCTCATCGTGTCTTGGTCGACCGTTCCGTCGGGATGGAGAATCTCGGCTGGCTCCATCTTTAGCCTGGAGCCGGCGGGTCCATGCACTTGGATCTCCGGAACGTACGGCGCGTTCTGGCCCAGATCGAGCAGTAGCAAGCCTGGCTTGGGAGTCGACCTGCAGATTGGAAAGCGCGTTTCTACGATTTGGAGGGGCGAGACCTCATGCGTGATGCCGCGGAGCGATCCGCCAGGTCCTTCGCATAGCTCGAGGGGTTTTTGCTTGGGCTCTGGAAAGCCCTGGTCTTGGTGAGCCAACATGATCCGGGCATGTCCTAAGTCTTCGGCTCCTGGGTAAAGTCCGTCCCAGTCCCTCAGCAGTTGGCGGGCATCGTAGTCTTCCCCCCCAAACACTCCGCTGTAGGTCTCTGGGCCCGGCGCCCACTGCCACGTCCTATCCGTTCCGATGACCTGCTTGCGGCCGTTCTTGTACTCGAGCACGAACTGGGCTATCAGTTTATGAGGACCAACAGTGTTGAGCTGCTGACCTCCTCGTGCGTCCGCCTTCATGTTGTACATGCCGTTGCCGAGCACTACGCCCACCACGTTAAGGCCTTCGGATAAGTGACCCGTCAGATCGTATTCATTCGCAACGCATGTCCTTTTGTATTGGGTCCAGCCCGGCGCCAGCCAGTCATTCCCAACTTTTTCGCCATTGACATGCAACTCGTACTGTCCCAAACCGCAAACGAATGCTCTAGCGCGCTTTAGGCCCCTTCCGACCGTTAGTTCGCCATGTACAAGCACGGTGGGATTTGGCGCGGCATCGTCGGTTGGCTTGATCCAGTGGGCTGTCCAATCGGATCGATGGAGCAAGCCCATCGACCATTGGGCAGGTCTGCTCCACGAACTCCTTTTGCCTAGCTCGTCCCACGTTCGAACACGCCACCAGACGTCTTCAAGACTGGACAGAGGCTTGCCAGCGTAGAGGATCTCCGAGGTTTCTGCAGACGAGACCAGTCCGGTGTTCCACAGGTTAGGCTTGGTCCGAAGCGAGGAGATAGAAGTCGCCGCCTCGATCTGAAAGCCTCTTTGCTTGGCGCCAGTTCGGGGCGAGGTGTCGATCCAGGAAAGCCTGGGCGTCTCCACGTCCATGTCGATCGGGTCGAGTCTCGATTCACACCTAAGGTCAGAAACTTGGACGTCCGAGGCGCCAGCTAGGACGCTAGAGGTCATGAGGGCCGACAGAAAGAATCCGGTCATCGCTTGTGGAACAAGCATACGCCGAGGCTCGAATCGCTGGGGCTAAACTCAGGTCGGAACTCTTCAGTCGTCTGGCAGCTCTCATGGAACCACCTCGACAGTTCCCTTGGGAAACTTGTCATTACTCACAGCCCCGAATTTGTGTGATGCGAAAGGCAGGGCATCCGTTCAAAGCTTGAGCTCAAGGCTTTTGAGTATGAAACAGACGCCCTTCGGGGGCTCTAGGCTTCGCCGCCATCGCGGCGAAGCAAAAGGTTTTCAGTGCTCGCCGTTTCCTCGCTATCGCTCTGAACCTGCTCGCACGCTAGCTTTTCCCGAAGGGTGCTTCAGCCTGCGCAGCGCGAACTCTCACCTAGGTTCAAAGTTGCTGGTAATCACGAGCTTGGTACTTGGGGGAGCCAGCTCCGGAGCAGCATTCGCTAGTTATGCTTGTGGGGCGCCGACGCGTGGCCCTTCAGCCAGTTCTCTGCGTGCATTGCCGCGTGGTGAGTCGACTTGTCCTTTTTGTGGTAGCGGTTCGGATAGTGCTTCTTCTTGCCAAGCGAAGGGGAGTCATGTCGATGGACCCAGTTCTCAGCGTGCATGGCTGCGTGATGGACCGTTTTGTCCTTGTGGACTTGCGCTGAAAACGAGGCCGTCGCCAACGCTAGAGCGACGACGCCGATAAAAATCTTTAACACGTTAGATTGTGGCGACATTGGAGCCTCTTTCGTTCCGTTGGCCTACGATCTCGGTTTATCGCCCATCAGCTTGCTGACCAGCGGCTCCATCGCTTGAGCCCAAAGTCTGGCGCCTTCCGGGTTAGGGTGGAGCGCGTCAGGCATGACGGACCGGTTAAGGCTGCCATCTGGATTCAGAAAGACGTGGTTGACGTCGCACCAGAACACATGGCGGTTGTCGGCAAGGCCTTTGGCCAGTTCCGACGCTCGGTTTAGCACGATGCCGCGCGAGTTGTGGTCGGGCTGATCGCCGAACGGAAAGCATCTGAGCAAAAGGATCTTGGCCCTGGGCGTCTTTTTGCGCATGAGCTGAAGGATCGCTCGGATCCCTCCGTAAATCTGTTCGCCTGTGTGATGCGTCGGGTAGTTGGTTTCATCGGCATTGTTCGTTCCGATCATGAGCGTGATGACCTTCGGCGACTGCCCGTCCAACTCTCCATTCTCAAGGTTCCATAGGATGTTTTCCGTGCGTGCGCCGCTGTATCCCAAGTCGAGAGCGTTTCTCGGCCCGAAATACTGGTCCCAGACCGCCTGATATTCCGGTTTTTCGAAGTTGTGGGTGATCGAATCGCCAACTAGTAGCAGGTCGTATTTATGCGTCTTCTCTAGCGCTAGCTTTTCAGCATGACGCTGGTCGGCCCATGCTCCTTGGGGTACCGGAACCTCTGCAGGGTTAACGTCGAGTTTGAGAACCGAGCAGATTCCGAGAGAAACAGGCGCCGCGACAAGGAGCGCGAGCAGAGACACAAACCGCATGAATTCAATATAGCCCTAGGCGGCCTCGGCCAGCCGAGAGAACAGCTCTTCGACAGATTGCGACTCCTTAACCCGATCGAAGTGAGGGAAGTCGCCGAAACTGCTGGCCAGCTTGAGCCACTGTTTGAGACGCATCACCGGCCTGACGGGAGCACGGTCGGCGTAAAACGCGTTCCACTGAAGCAAACCTTGGAGTAGCGGAATCCAGTCGATGCGAGCTGGCGCTTCGCAGTTTCCGATTCCCAGTTCGGCGGCGATCTGGAACGGAAGAGCTGGGTTGGCCAACGCGCTTCTGCCGATCATGAAGTGGCAGCATTCGGTTTCGTCTTGGCAGCGGCGGAAATCTTCGATATTCCAGATGTCTCCATTGGCCACGACCGGGATACTCAGCGCCGTGCGCACTCTTCCGATCGGTTGCCAGTAGACGGGAGGGGTGTAGCCTTGCACCCGGGTCCTTGCATGAATCGTGAGCCAGGAGGCGCCACCTTCGGCGGCCATTGCGGCGTTCTCGTAGATGGCGTCGATGCTATCCCAGCCCAATCGGAGCTTCGCGGACACGGGGATTTCGTGAGGGACCGAGGCACGCACGGCTGCAACGATTTCGCGGATTCGACAGGGCTGGCGTAGAAGGGACGCGCCTCCATCGTGCCGGTTGACGACTGGCGCAGGGCAGCCGAAGTTCAGGTCGATCGCGGTGGCGCCGGCTTTACAAGCGATGACCGCAGACTTGGCCATTCGCTCGGGGTCGCCACCTAGTAGCTGAATCTGAACCGGCATGCCCGTGGGCGTCATGGCCCCATGCTCTAGTTCCGGCGCCTCGCGGCGGAACACCTTGGCCGGTATTACCTCGATGCTCACTCGGATGAACTCGGATACTGCGTAGCTGAACGCTCCAGTGGCGCCTTGCAAGGCTCGCATGGGGGCGTCGGTGATCCCGTCCATGGGCGCCAAGGCCAGGGAGGGGCGTTCGGCGTTTAGCACTACCTGCCCCTCAGTCGGATGCAGTGGGTGTCGAGTTCGATGCGTCCTTCTTTGTAGAGTGCGCCAATCAGCTTCTTGAAGGCGCCTTTGCTGAGGCCGAACCTGCGTTGGATTTCGTCAGGAGAGCTCTTGTCGGTGACTGGCAACGAGCCGCCGTTCATCCTCAGCGCTTGCAGCAGCTTGTCCCGCTCTCCTAATATCGCCTCGTAGCCTTGAGGTCGAAGCGATACGGCGATCTTTCGGTCCTCTCTACGAATGCTCTTGACGAAAGCCTCGCGAAAGTCGCCCACCTGCAGCCTTTCATGCCACTCATCGCGAAAGAGGGAGCCCTTGACACGGTCGTCGATAATGACGCTGATCAGCTCTGGTGTGATGGCTACGACCATGATCTGAATCGGCTGTCCAGGCTCGAGCCCCTCAGCTTCCGGATCTAGAAACTTGGTGATTTTCGAAGAGCAGGCAACCCGACCCGAAACTTGGTCAAGGTAAACGCGGACGACGTAAGAATCGCCTTCTCGCATGGGTGAGCGCTGCTCTTTGATGGGGCAGAAAAGGTCTTTATCGAGGCCCCAATCCAGGAATGCGCCTGCCGAAGTCACTGACTTAGCCTGGAGATTGGCAAACTGACCGACAGTGGCGTAAGGGTGCTTGAGCGTTGCAACGGGGCGGTCCTCTGAGTCCGTGTACACGAAAACTTTGAGGACGTCGTCGATGTGGGCACGTGCTGGGCGTTGCGAGTTGGGAAGCAGGACCTCTACGCCTTCTTCGTCCTCCAAGTAAAGGCCGTGGGGCGATTCTCGGGCAATCCTCAAATCCTGATACTCGCCGATGCGCATTGCTGATATTGTGGCTGCTGAGCTTAGTTTGAGGACGCCGACCGCTTGAAATCTAACGCTCGACTAGATCCGCGATTGGCGAAAATCGGCTCTTTTGGGGTTCAATAGATGTCCTCGCGTGGGGATATAGCTCAGTTGGGAGAGCGCTTCCATGGCATGGAAGAGGTCAGGGGTTCGAGCCCCCTTATCTCCACCTTCAAATTGAATCGTTGGTGTGTTACGTTGGTGTGTTAGAGGCGCCTAGGCTCAAAAGGCGCGAGCCCCGACGCACAAAAAAACAGGCCCCCGTTTCACAGAAACGAGGACCCCTAGTCCAATTGTCCATCGCGGCGCCCCCGGTCCAAAATGGCCAGGAAACCGGGTGGCGCGCTGAGTGTCCGGCGAGCGGTCTACGACTCACCGCCCTACATTTTACTGTTCTTGACGGTCGATCTGATCCGATCGGTCCGCAGGCGAGGCCCCTTCGCTGATCGTGCCAGGCAGCAAAGTCTGCCCAGCCAGCTCCAGATACTTAGCCCAATTGGACTTGTCCTCGTCCCGGTTGTGCTGATATTCCGGCTCGACCCCGAAATGGTTTCCGATCTTGGCCGCGATGGAGTTGGTCCCCAGTAGGGCAGTCAGAACCTGCATGGGCAAGCGGTCCTGCAGTTCGGGCCCGGTGTTCGGAATCGCGGGGAGTAGCCCCACCGAAGGCTTGCCGTTCTGATCCATCAGCGAGGCATGGGGCTCGGCCCCGAGCACCAACCGCGAAAGGAACCGCACCAGCGGAGATCCAGTAATCGGCTCGGCCGCGCGATTGACCACGTCCTGCAGCCCGTACGTTGCCGCATGCCCAGGAGTGGCGCCCGCGGACAACGCGTCGTGGAAACCGCCTAGGCCAAGATCCTTCCACATCTCATCGGCCGAGGACATACCGCCCCAATCGAAATAGGCGCCGCCCGGCAGACGGGTCTGCATGAACTTGGCATCCTGATCGTCCCCCGGGAACTGATGGTTCGCGCCGAAAATCTTGTTGCCCAGGTACCACATCGCGATAGGCGAGATGTAGTTCCGGATCCCTGCAATCAGCCGCTGTTGCCCGATGTCCGCGCCCGCCGCAGGCGTTTGGAAGGTTGAGGCCCTGAGACCCGCCAGCTTTTTCGTCTTGGCCGCAGTCGCGAAGGGCGAGATCCCCGAGTCCTTCAGCGATCGCTCTAACTGGGAGGACAGCCCACGGGTGTACGTTCCAAACCCATCGAGCGCCCGCCCAACTTCAGCGGGGGGCATATTGGGATCCAGAGCCATAAGGCGCCGGTACATGACCAGGCGCAGCCGAAGGTCCAGCCCTTCCGGACCGAACACGAGGTTCTTAGGCTTGAGCTTGCTCGGACCTATGGGAGCAGTCTCGTTGAGACCGACCGCCGCACGTGAGGGCATCGAACCCAGCTTTGCAATCTCGACCAGATCCGCCGCCGTCTGCGGGTCCTTAAAATCGATATTCCGCGCTTCATTCGCGATCCCAGCCCCGAAGGTCGGAGCCGTCAGAGCGGAAAGCTTGTTCGAAAGCGAGGTCCCGGCCAGCGGCATCTGGGAGGTAGCCACCGAGCCGAGGTTTCTAGCGTGCGCCAGTGGCTCGGTCCAGCCCTTGACGGCAGCCCAGTTGAGAGGCTTGGCAGTCCACGCGGCCGCACGGTTGAGCGTGTTGGGCTGGTCGTTCGAAAAATGAAGGATCGGGTTCAGCTCTTCCCGGATCGCCGTGGGTATCAGAACGTTCTGGGGGATGACCTCGCCGTTCGCGTCGCGCCTAGGAAGCGAAACCATCTTCCCGTCTGACATCACCTTCAGAGGCTGGTAACTCTGTTCGACGGTTGCCGGCAGATCCCTTTCCCCGAAACGCATAGTGAGTCCAGGAGCGCCCAGCCTTGCTTCCGTTGGCTCAAGGAGGCCGGATTCCTGCATCTCCGAAATCAGATTCGCCGTGGAGTTGTTCCGGACCATCTTTCCAATCCGCCCCATCAGAGCCTCTGGGTCGATCGTGTACTGCCCGGCGCCCGTTGAGAAACGGTTGGCGATGTTGCCCCGCTCGCCATAGGTCGAGGGCGCATCGGAAGCGAACTGCCTAAGCGATTCAACCTCCGGATCCCGGACCAGCGGTATGTAGCGACCCATCGGACCAACGGCGTTAGTCAGCACTCCTTCATTCGAAAGGTGAGAGGCCTGCAGATGCTGGCCCATGGCCGTATCCCAGGCCTGAAGCATCGAAGGGAGTTCAGGGTGAGCGAGAACCTCCGGGAGCTGGTCCGCGCCAACCGAGTTGGAAACGCTGGCCGCGCCGTGCATGGCCTGCATGGTCATGTCCTGAGCTATCTGCAACATCTGGGTGGCGTCGGCCGGAGCACCACGAACCGCCGCGCGTTGGGCAGCTTGCACAAGCCGGTCGGCGCTTGCGATCTGGGACAGCAAAGAATTCTTGGCGGCAGTGGAATTGACCTTCGCTTCGAAAGCGCTTTGTTTGGCGGCCGCCGTGGTGGCCACGTCGCCAGCCTGTTCCTTCACGAGCGCGCGCAACGCGGCCGGATCGGTGGGAAGCGGCAGAGGCTTGCCAGCTCCATAACCCTTGGCAGCCGCATAATCCTCTGGACTCATGCCCAGCTGAGAAGCGGCGTTCTGGTCTAGGTCCGCCACGCTGTAACCCGTGCCCCCGTACTGACCTTGCCCTTTGAGATACTTGACGTACTCCCGCGCGACCGGAGCGGGAAGCTGCTCGCCCTCGTTCATATAGTCGCTGATCTTCTTGCCACCCTGGATCCTCGCGGTCCCAGGCGCGTTGTCAGCGTCGCTCACGCCATAGGTTTCCTCCGTTGGCGAGTTGTAGTAGTTGTCGTGAAAATCGCGGATCCGGTCCTGGAGGTATTCAGGAACATCCTTGAAAGAAGAAAGAGCGAGCTGCTGAGACTGTCTTCGGTCCGGGTAGAAACCGCGCCCATCTTGGCTCTTACGCCACGGCACCTGGTCCCCAAAAGCAGGACCGCCGTTCGGATCGATCTGAACCCTCCCAAGGAACTGTTCCATCTGTGCGATCGAATCGCGCACATCCGGGTTGTCCTGCCAGCGCTGACCCTTCAGTTCGAGCTCCTGCTCTTTGAACTGCGCTTCCTTCAAAATGGTGGATAGCGGTCTTGCGTCGTCGGGGCCAGTCCCGAACATCTGCTTGATCGCCGCCGCAGTTTCCTCAGAATGAGAGTCGTCGAACGGGTCGAGGCTTGGAGAGTCCGGGTCCATACCCAGGAGCTGATAGCGCTGTGCGATCGCCTTCGCGTTGCCAGTCAGCTTGGCTACGTCGTCCGCAGAAAGGTCCGGGCCCAGACCCGTTGTGGTCGACGAACCAAGAGCCTGATTGAGCGTGTCGATTGTGCGCTGGTGAGCGTCCGCCGCATCAACCACCGGCTTGTGCGAAGAGAACAACCCAGTGGCGTTCGGGTCCGGAGCGGGAGCCTGACTTGCGAGGAGCTGACGCAGGGAGTCCTGCGAGTCCGCGAGGTCGGCGACCTTGGCGCGGGTGTTGGCGCCAGATTTAATGATCGCCGCAATCGTCTTCTGGTGCGCCGCGACCGCTTCGTTAAACGCCTGTTGAGCTTGAAGCAGATCGGCCCGTGCGGTTTCGGTCGCCGCATCGTGGTCCCCAGTTTGCGCGCGCAGCGCGTCCGCGCTTTGCTGCAAACCGTCGACGTTGCTTAGCAGCGTGTTGGTGAGTTCTTGGGCGCCGGGAGCGCCTTCGATCAGGGATCTAACGTTCGTCGAGACCTTGGACCGGTAGGGGTTTTCGGCCGAGCCAGCGTTCTCGTCCTGTGGCGCTTCGATCGCATCGAGGACCGGGGCGATATGTCCGGCCGCAAAATGCTGAGCGAAGGTGTCGGGATCCATGGTCCCGTACTCCGTGCCCAGCTCCGCCAGGCGCGTCTTGCGGGAAGCGATGTTCGATTCGGTCAGCGCCGGCACAAACTTTTTCTCAAAGTAGCCATCGCCACCGATCGAGTCGATGAGCTGCTTCGCCATGCCATAAGAGGTCCTGGCGATCGAGGGTGCTCCGGCCACCTGCCGAGCAAGGGCCATCGAATCCGGGCTGAAACTCTCCAGGTGATAGAGGTTCCCGAGGAACGCGTCCTTCAGCGAGTTGGGATCCAGCCGAGCAGCCGTCAAATTGTCGCGAAGCAACCCTCGCAGCGCGCGCACATTGTCGCCAACCTCGCCAAGGCCATCGGCGCCAGGCACGGAGATAAAACCACGCTCATTGAACCCACCCGCCCCAGAGTTCATGTAAGTCTTGGCGGCCGAAGAGTCGAGCCCCTCGCTAATCTTGCCAGCGATCCCCTTCACGCCCTCGTACCCGCCGTGAAGCAGCATTCCCAGGTTCATCACGCGGTTCGTGGTGTCGGCCGCAGACGTGCCCTCCCAAGGAGCGAGGGAGTGATACATTGAGGCAAGCGTGGAGACCGGCCCGTTCTGCAAGGTCTGAGCCATCATGGGGCCCAGCTGAGACGCGCCCTCTGCGGCGTTCACGCCAGGGATCGCATAGGAACCCAGTTCGCCCATCTTGGCGAGGTTGCCGCGCCCCTGTGGAGTGTCGTACCCGCCGATGCCAGGAAAGACCGGAGAGAGGGCGCGAGGAACGGAGGCCGCCGCAGCTCCGGCCAGGCCACCAATGATGTTGCCACCGACGCCAAGCGATAGACCAGCCCGATACAGCGGGCTATGAGCTTGCTGCATCTTGGCCATGAAGTCAGCTTTGGCGGCCTGTTCGGGATCCGGCAGCGCGCCACCCTGCGTCATCGTGTCGTACGCTTCCTGATCCGAAGCTCCGTAGCTAGGACCCTTCCAGAAATTCGGCGTCCCCGGCCCTATGCCAAGAGACTTGTTCTGGGCATCCTGCGCAGCCTGATTTTGAGCCGTCGCCTGTTGCTGTTGCTGCTGAACCGACTGTACGTACTGATCGATGTCATCGGGCGAGAGCGGACCATCGGACGTGATGGTGCGATTCCCAATCCCGGGAACCTGGACCGTATAGGTGTTGCTCACGGGTTAGGAGCGGGAGGCGGAGGCTTCGTGCCCTCGGTGTAGCGCGCGCCACCGGCAGATGTGTAGACACCGTTAGCGTCAGGCGTTCCGGGTGCAGGCGCTGGCGCACCAGATCCAATCGCGCCCTTGGCCCAGGTCGTCTTGGCGCTTCTCAGCCAGGCTGGTAGAGCGAACTTGGACGACTCGGGATCCAGCCCCATGATCTGCTCCTGAAGAGAGATCGCGTCCGCCTTCTTTTGCAGCAGCGCGTCACGGGCTTTGCTCAGATTCAAATAGTAATCGTCCGTGACCTTGTTGTTTTTCTTGTCCGCCTTGAGATAGGCGTTCATCTGGTTGTTGAAGCTGGCCACGTTGGTGTCGTAGCTCTTTGCATCGGCGCCCAGAACCTCTAAGAACTTTGGAACGCTGTTGGCGGCGAGGCTGTCCGTGGCCAGCTTATTGCCCGCCGCGTACTGCTTCATCTGCTGGTCCAGCTCCCGGTCCTTCTGATCCATCTCCCGGCTTTTCTGGCCGATGCCGGCGTTCGTCGCGTTGATGTTCGTCTGCATTCCCTGCAGCGTCAGAGGCTGGAGCTGGAGATTGAACTTGTTCGTGTTGTTTTGAGCCGTCGCCTGACCACGCAGAACGTCCAGTTGCGCCTGGAGCGTCTCCGGAAGCACAGCGCCCGAAGCCTTGAGCTGCGAAAGCTGCTCTCTCAGCATCTGCTCACGCGTCTCGTCCTGCGCTTCTTCCGGCGTTTGGCTCATGGCGGCCTTCACGTAAGCGAGCTTCTGTTCCGGCGTGTATCCTTCTTCGTCCGCGATCTGGCCCGCGTTGACGCCGCGACCCTTCATCGTCTGATTCAAAACGTTGCTCATCCCAAGCCGCATCTGATACTGGAAATTCTTGTCGGACGCCAGATCCGAATGATCGAACTGAGCCTTTTGAACCGCCATATCGTGCGCTTCGCGGAGCCCCTCCATCATCGTCTGCTGGGTACGATCCTCGTCGGCGGACTTGGCGTTGAAGTCGAGCAGCTTCTGTTGCCGCTCGTTCGCCGAGTTGCTCTGCTCCGTGGAATCGGCCTGAGCGAACATCCTGCCGGCATCGTCCGCCGCAGCCTGATAAGCCTCATGGGCGCCCTGCAAATTCTGGGTGTGTCGAGCGACTTCGTTTTGATACGCAGCTTCGGCAGCGGTATTTTTCGAACCCATGTAGGCGTTTAGAGCCTGTGTCCCCTCAGAGCTGTAGGGAGACTTGGAATTCATGTACCCGCCGAGGATCGCTCCGATCGCCGTTTCCAATGGCGTGTACGTGGGCGGAGTGAGCTTAGGCGTGGCAGCCGCTGAGGCAGCGGCCGCATCCGCGCGAGCCTTGGTCAGAAGCGCCGAGGCAGCCGTACGCAGCTGGTCCGGATCGTTAGGATCTGGCTTGGCGGCCGGGTTGCTGTTCGCGTCGACGGACTTAACGGCCGTGCCATCTCCGGAGGTCGACGACGCGCCCACGGCCTGGAGCATCTGAGTCGTAGAATCCGAATTCGAAGCTGTCGCCGGAGCTGGATCGTTAGGCGTGGAAAGGGCTTGAGGAGCCATGGTAGGAGCCACGTTGACTGGCGCCGGGTTGCCGTTGGGAGGTCCGTTCATCAGACCCCAAGGAGAAACTTGTGCTTGATCGCTCATGATTGTTGCTGTCCGTACCCCTGGTAGGCGCCGTTGTTGGGATCGTTAGTGCCATCGCCCGTGTCGCCGTAGTCGTAATATTGATTTGGCCCGTTGCCAGGACCGGTCACGGCAGCGGCGCCAGCGCCTCCGCCATTGCCACTGCCACCGCCGCCGCCAAGCAACTTCGAAAAGCCCTGCCCACCAACGAACGAGCCGACGGCCTGTCCGAGGAAGCTCCCCAGACCCTGACCGACAGGTTGCGCAGGTTGGCCATAAACCGTGCTTGCCAGCTGCGACACGTTCCCATAGTTGGGCTTGACCGCGTTGGCTGCGTTGTTGTACGTGCTCCAAGCCGAGTTCTCGGCGCCAGGCGAGTTGATGGCGGCAGCATAGTTGGCCGTGTTCTCGTTTCCCTGGTTGGCCGCTGAGAGCCCGTACCCAGCCGCGAGCTGAGAGTTGCCGGCAAACTTCGAGCCGGCGGAGGCCTCGGCGTTCTCAGCGCTGGCCGTTTGTCCCTGGCCATAAGAAGCCGTCTCAGCGTTGCGCCCACCCTGAGTGGTGTTGTAAAGAGCGTTCTGAACGCCCTGTTCCTGCCCAGGCAAGTTGGCCGTAGCGTCCGCCTGTTGAGCCGCATCGTAACCAGCAGCCCCAGGAATAAGGTTGCCAGCCTGAGTGGCCGCAGCCTCGCCCTGCTTGATCTGACTGTTCCGGGAACTGGTCCCGGGTGGTGTGAATGCGTTGCTCATAGTGTTTGCCGCCTAAACGTGTTTGCTTCCTAAACCTCTGAAACCATCTGGATGTAATCGACCCTCGCGCGTTTGCCGATCGCCTTCGTCATCGCGGTCGACTCATCCGGGTGGATCTGCCAGAACATCTGGGTAAAGCCGCGAGACCGAGCCTCCGATCGCACAGCGCGAAGCAACGCGGCCGCCGCCCTCGGATGTCCGCCGCAGGCCAGGCCCAGCACCCAAAACAGACCGTTGAACACATGCCAGCGGACACACCCGAAATCGCAAACGAACTCACCGGCCGCGCTCGAAAGCATGAGCGGCGCCGCCACGGCCCTAACCTTTAGTGCGGGATCGGCCACAGGACCTACGCGCAGTTCGCTATCTGCCGAGATCTCGGTTACCTTGCTGCTGTCATGCGTCAAATTCATTTTCTTTTGATCCCTGCCGCCCTCGCGGCCATAATCGGATGCGGAGGCGGAGGCGTCACCTCGAGTGCGAGAGGCCCCACCACCACCGGAGGCAACACGAGCTCAGGAGACGGAACCAACAGCGTCTGGACCGGAAACTACGCGGTCACCCTCACGGATGCGAATGGCGTCGTTCAAAGCAACCCGTACTCTTCGGTCGACTTTGCCGGCAACATCACATTCAGCTTTCCGCGCACCGCGGCTGGCCAGCTCACACTAGTTGGTCAAGTGGCGCCCAGTGGCATCTTCCAAGGCAAAATTTCTTTCGGATCGGGCCCATCGAACACGCTGCCCTTCGACACGGTCGAGGACACCTGGACCGGAACTCCCGCGAGCTGGACGGCCCCGCTCAGCTTCACGAAAAGCGGCGTCACCTTCAACTGGGTTCTCGCCGGGAAGCTCAAAAACGACTAGGGCACGTACCCGATCACCTGAAACAGAAAATCGCCGTCAAACCCCTGCGTATCAACCTGCCAAACGATGGAAGGGGTCTGGCTATCCACAGCCATCGGCACGATGCAATTGAAAGCCTGGGAGGCGCCGTACAGCGCGGTGCCCCTAACGCACCGCATCACGTAGTATCCGATCGGTTGCGCGGCCGAGCTGAACACCCACAACGTGGCGGGCCCGGAACCGTTGTTGGTCGTGATGTGCCCGTGCCCATTCACCATCAGCCCCGAAACGCTAGGCGGAACGACCTGCGAAAGCAAAGTCCGGGTCTGCGCCACGTATCCGCCGATCGACTGTGGCGTTGACGAAATCACGAACGGAACGCTAAGGTAAACGATGGCTCCAGACCCAGAGGAAAAGGAGGCATTGTTCGGAACGCCCGCATCGGAAACGGCCTGCGCGGTCGCCATGGCGCTCGCCGCCGCCGCCCCCAAACTGGACGTCGAGTTCGTCGCGCTCCCTGAATCCGACCCCGCCGCGGCGCTGGCCAAACTCAGAGCGGTCGAGGCCGCCGTCATCCGAGCCGCAGCCTCAAGATTCTGCACCCGCGAGAGGACCGCGTTGAGAGCCATTACAGCTGATCCGCCCCAGGCAGACTTGACGCAGTCTCCATCACCAGGGCGTAAATTTTCGTACCGACAAGCATGTTGAACGCCAAATCGACCTGGCAAGAGAGCCCTTTCGCGCCAGGCTGAGTCGTCACCCCGCTCACCAAAAGCGAGTCCCATCGCCAGGCCGTGTCGGTCACGTTCGTAGCCAGATCGATCTGTGATACATTCGAAATCCCGGGCTTGATCGTCCGAGTAACCACGGCGATCACCCCGGCCTGAATGTCGCAAACGATCCCGATGCGCCCAAAGAACATGGCGTTCCACATCTGGGAATGCCCTTCGAGAGTCGTGAGCTCGACGGCCACCGAACCAGTCCCGGCCGGATCCACGTGGGTGTACAAATTCCCATCGTGCCCAGCAAGTAGAAGCGCCCTACCGCTCGATAGGTCCGCATAAGCCAGATAGTCGCAAGGCGAAGGTAAAGCCGTGTCCACCACAAACCCAGCAGTCAGTTCGTCGTAAACCAAAATATTGACGTTCTGGGTCTGGCCAGAAGGCGTGTACCCCATAAACAGATGGTCGAACGTGCAGGCCGAACTCACCCAAGGCAGCCGAGCTTTAGGAATCCCAGTCGTCTGGTCGTCCACCACTCGCCGTCCGATCGGCTGAAAAAGCTGATACCCGTACGCGTTCGAGAACCCATACAAAAACGCGTGGCCGAAGCTAAACTTGCGGAGCTGCTGGTTGTCGTCCAGGAAGAAAATCGAGTCTTTGTACTGGACGATAGATCCAGGAGCCGAACACCCAATCTCCGCCACGCAGGAAGGACGCGAGAGGGAATACCCATCGAATCCGGAAGTAGCGTACGTGCGTCCCTGGGTGAAAATAAACAAGGTCGACGAGGCCAGAGCCGAAGAGGACGGAGTGGCGAATCCCACCACGGTTTCCCCGGTTAAAACCACCTTCGTCGCCGACCGCTCCACAGGCTGAAGATTCAAAAACTCGAGCTGCTCGCGGAACCGGCCAGGCTGGGTGTATTCCGAGGCATAGTAGAAATTCACGCCGCCGACGATCAGCCGCCCGTTAGAGGACGTCATGGCCAGACCGACCGGCATCACCTCGGCGTACGCGTCCGGAGCGTAGCGCGAGATTTGAGGCACGTACTCGATGTCGAGCCCATAGTTGAAATAGGTGAAGAAAGGAGCCGGAGGCGTCGTGGTCGCGGTGATGGAGTACACCCAGGCCCCGCTGAAAAACTCCGCCACCTCGATCCCCAGCTGAAAGAAGAAATCGTCCGAGGTCCCGCCGCCAAGGTCCTGTCGGTAGATGTTGAGCGTATCGGCCCCGTTCTGAATGTCCCCAAGCGGAGGGACCTGCATCGAGAGCGAGTGGTTGTAGTAAAGCCCCGACAGGTACGGAATATGCGTGCCCAAACACTGGGTGAAGGAAAGCGCCGAAGGCGTGTCGTAAACCACCGAGGGAGATTCGGAAAGGCCGTTCACACCCGAAACGGTGACCGCGTACGTCTGGCCAAAAGCCGGCAGGTCGCCCGTGCCAAAAATCCCGTGGATGTACGTGTCGATCGCCGTGGTCACGGTCGGACCGACCCAGATAAGCTTCACGTAGTGGCACCCCGCGAGGAACAGATTAGTAAAGATCCCGGTGCTAAACGCAACCAGCTCCTCGCCGCCAAGGCCCCCCGTGGTTCCTGTGAGGCCGAAAATCGGATCGGTCCAGGGCGTGCGTAAAGGCGCGTTGTAGGTCGAGCTCGTAGGGTTCGCTACCGTAAACCAGGTCGAGTCGTCCTGAGAGATCTGAACCTCCCAGTTAGCCCAAGCGTTCAGAGTCGCCTGGTCCGAAGCGAACAGGAGCTGCTGGCCAGCCAGGCCATTGATGGAGGTCGTGGTGATGACGAAGCCATCCCCCGAAGTCACGCCAACCCCAATCTGCAGATAGGCCGCCGCGCTTGGTCCCGATCCGACGAGGCTCACGGTCAGATCGCCCGAACCGCCGCCGTCGACCGTCACCACGGTCATAGTCGGAGAGGCATTGAGACTCGAGCTAATCGGAGTCGCTGTGGCCCAGGTTGGAGCCGAGTACTGCTTGATGACCCGCGCGTGCGTGCTATTCAAAGTCGCCACGCCGAAGAACCTCGGAGCGTCGATTCCGTTCTGAACGAACAGATAGTCGAGCCCGTCGCCGATGTTGTTGCACGTGGCGAACACAAGCGGCCGCGCCGGGTCGACCATTCGAGAGTTGCCATACGCCCCACTCGCCGCCGTCCCCTCCGTGAAAGCCAGCCCATCGGTCGAGTAGAAGATCCCGACCTTGCCTCCGGTCACCACCCACGCGCCAATAACGTAAAAAACGCCGTTGAGAAACCCAGACCACAGTCCGCGAGCCGAAGCCGCCGTCCCTGGAAGCCCAGTGGCCGCGCGCAGCGTCGTTGGTTGGCGAGCCGTTAAAGAGGCGTCGTCGTATCTCAGATTTGAGATAAGAGAGAACTGCCCGGGCTTCAGCCCACTTGGCGCGAGCCCGGAAAACATCCCCAGACAGGGAGCCGTGAGCGGATTGAAAATCGGCACCACGGTGCGAGGCATGATGGCCGCGTAAGAATCGGCCGTTGCGCCCCGAGCCGCAGAAAGAGCGTCGAAACGCTGCAGCGCCTTGGAAGAGGGGACGCCCGCATAGGCTTCCGCGGTCGGATCCGAAGCAGGCTTTCCGGCGCCCGTTTGGTTGGCGACGATGCTGCCATAGGCGTCGGCCACCATCTGAGAGAGCGAACGCTCTTCAGGAGCCCCAAAGGTGCTATTGCTCAAACGCTCGCGGGATCTCCAGAGTAGCCGCCAGGCCGCGCGTTCACGATCTTGCCCGGTCCGCGCATCGCGTCGAGGCGGGTTCGAACGAAGTTCTTGTTCTGCGCGATCGCTTCGGAATAGGCAGCCTTGAAAGCGCTGGCCATCTCCGGACGCAGCTCAGTGGCCGCATAATAGCGAACGCCCTCGACGTACACCTGGGACGAAAGCAGCGAGTCAAACACCGTCTCGCCAGCGGTGAGGTCCACAGGCTGCAAGACAGAGCCCCAAAGCGAAAGCGTGCCCGTGTTGAAGTTCGGAACGGGATAGAACCCGATCGACAAAACCGGCAGGTCGGCGGCCGACACCACTTTGCCCGTGGTGTAGTAGTAGGGTCCGTGCACGCCGGCAGCGGTCCACGAGGCGCTTGGGTCGGTCCGCCAGGTGGGCTCCGAGTTGTTCAGCTGCTCAATCAGGATCGGAGCCAGCACGATAGAAGAACCGGCGCCACCAGGAGCGTAAACGACCTGGTCGACCTGAAACATCTGGGCGCCAAGCGCATACTCGCCAGTCCCGACCACCAGCGCGATCGACACGGTGTCGCGCCTCAATTCAGGGATGAAAGCCAGAATTTCGCGATGCACCTGATTTACCAGGTCGTACCCGCGAGAGACCTGCAAATCAGGCAAAGACCGCTGTGCGGCCGCGACGACTTGAGCAACCGTGTAAGTCATAGGTTTTCCTTTCGGCCGGAGGCCTTCGCATTAAATTCGGCCACGAAGCCAAGAGGCAATTCGGAACCATCGGCAGGCAAGAAGGGCCGCGAATTCCGGTTGTCCAGACCCCGCGAGCCAGCCACGATAATCGAGATGGCCACCTGCCGCAGCATCGTCTCCGGAGGCGTTGGGTTCCTCCGCTTCAGGCGGTAATCCTGGTACTGGATCAAGGCCTTCGAATCCTAGGAACCTGCGAGCTAGCGCGAGGCTTGTCCCTGGCCACCCGCCCGAACACATATTCGCGCAGCCACTTCATGTGCTTTTCGAACTGGCCGTTGTAGAAAGCGACCTTCTGCATCCGCTCTTGAAACTCGCCGCCATTGCCGGGCGCCGCGAGCTCCGCCATGCGATAGACCCAGGGGTAGATCGAAGGAATGTTCGTGGGGAGAACATCGTCCAGCCCCATGTTCGTAGCGGGCGAGTAGTAAAGCGTCACGTTTGGAAAGCCGGCAACCGTGGTGACGGCAGGAGCCGGGACAAACCCGATCATCCCACCGCGTTCGTAGTACACGGCGACCACAGAGGAAGGCGTCAGAAGCTGCCAGTTCGGCCCGTAATCGTAGAACAGCGAATCCACGTTCGTCGCCTTCATGGGCACGTGAGAATTCGCGTTGGAAAAGAACGAGGCGTCCCAGATCTTGGCGACCCCATCGGGCAGCGTGTATTCTTGTTGGCCAGCGACCAGCGGCACGACGTAGGTGGTGTCCGGAACGAGCTTGCACTGAGTGGTGATGTACAGGTGCGCTTCGTTGAAGAGCTGCAAAAGGATGCCCGCGTCCGTGTCCTCGAAAGCCTTGGCAGCGTCGCAGACCTGCTTAACGGTTCTGGTAAGTGCCATTAGGTGAAAAACACAGGGAAGGGTTCATCCGGAATAACGGCCGGTCCGTCCGTTCGGAAAATGTCGCCAACCAATCGCCCCTGCCCATCGCGCGTCAACCGCTCTTGCGGAAACCAGTTGCCAGACCGCGCGCAGATTCCTCCAGGCCCTTCACGGCCATTCCGAACGGTCAGGTCCGAAAGCACCCCAGACTGAGGATCGCTAGGCACTCCATAAGGAGTGAGCAACCCAAAGAGGCCACCCGTGATGTTCCTCAGAATCTGATCCGGTGAGCTTGCGTCCGGGCTCATGTTGCCTGGGCAGCAGACCATGAAGACAGCCATTATTCGGTTATCGTCCTGGTGCCAGAAGTCGTGTTTTGTCCTACCGATGACTGAAAATGGACAGACCCGTCCGGGTTGAAAAGCTGCAACGCGGCGCCTGTCTGATTGGCGCCGTTCAGGGATTGCAGCATCGTGAGGTCCAGGAAAAGCTGTTCAAGCCGAATCACCGACTGAACGTCGAACCGGCCGGTGAACTGCCCAAGGTTCACAGGAGCCAACACCAGATCGATCGTGTTGCACCCAGTGGCTGTCAGCCGAACGATGATCTTGGAACCCGCCATTTCCGAGCCATGGAGGTCGACCGTCAAAATGCTCGAGTCCGCAGGCGCTTCAGTCGGAGCCGTCTGCAGGTTCGCAAAAGCCCCGTCGTTAATCGAGACCTGGCCAGAGATGCCGGTGAGGCCCGCCGAAGAGGGCTGGCCAGTCGCAAGCAGCCACAAAGTGCCGCTGGTGTTGAAAGCGTTCCCCATCGAAGGGAAGGGAACTGAATTGGCTGGAGTGCCCATTTATCGTTGTCCTATCCCGACACCCGGGATGTATCTGTTCGTGCGTGGAAGCGTTGTGCTCAGAGGCCCAGATCCCGGCCCCGTTGGCCCAGGAGGCCCACTTAAGGCCGTGCCCGTGAGGCTCAGCGAAAGAGTCATCGTCGACGGAAACGCGATCGCGCCGGAAGTAAAGCTGGCCGTCAAAGTCCCGCCAGCGTCGAGAGCCTGAATATCGAGGAGCTGGTTAGCCGAAACCGCGAACGAATTGGTCACCGGACCGATGGCAGGAGTAGGCGGATAAAGGTTTTGGGAGTGCCCGTTCGTGGTGATGACGGGCGAATTCACCGTATGGGCGCCGCTAGCCAGAACGGAGAAAACCCAGGAAGCCCCGGTCCACGTGCCCACAGGCACCACGAACGAGAGCAAAACGACCCCGCCGAAGGTCGAGGGCGAAGAATAGACGACCGGCATTTAGCTCGTAAACAGTCCCGCAGAAATCGCGGTTTGAGCCTGAATGGAGCCCCAAGTGTTAGGATGCAGCCCGTCGACGGTCCAGCCCTTCCACAAGTTGAAGGTGTCGCCAACCTGAGCGGCCACGGAGGTCGCGGCAAAAGTCGCGGTGCCAGATCCGCCCGAATGGCCAGTGATGTAGCGCCAGCCGTCGGCCGTAATCGGAGCGGCGCCATGAAGCAGCGTCCACTGGATCGTCATGTCCTCGTAAGCGCCACTCGTTCCGGTCAGCGAGGTAGAGACCGCTGTGGTCGTAGATCCGGAGGTGACAGTCCCGCTGAGGACCTGGCCACCGTTGCCCCAAGTGTTGGGCGAGGCAGCCGATTCTTGAAGCAAAACCTGCGCGTCGACCAGGAACGTGCCAGGCGCCGGAATGGTCCGAAGCCAAGCGTTGTAGGTCGAGATCAAACCCGCGTAGGTGGAAACCACCTGATTCCCAGCCACCTGCGCGTTCGTCTGAGCCCAGGCGGTTGGAGAAGCGCTCTGGTCGGCGCGAGGCGTCAGAGTAGCCCACCCGACCCGAATCCCAAGGTTCGTAAGCCGGGTCGCCTCAGCGATCGCTAAAGCCTGAACCTGCGCCACCGTCAGCGTCAACCCGAAATCGTTCGTGCCCAGTTGCAGAATGACGTGAGTCACGCCAGTAAGGCACTCCATGCGCTTGCACAGCCCAGGGAACACCTGATAGGTCATCGATTCGCTAGGCAACGAAATCTGCCTTTGAGGAATGCCGGCAGCCGTCAGCCCGCGAGCCAAATGACCAGGCCCGCTGTAACCGATCTGATTGAACGTGGTGGCGTCGTCGTGCAGCCCAGCTCCGATCGAATCGCCGAAGATGCCAACGCAGTAAGACTTCGCGGTGGGAACGGTCAGCACCGCCGAAGGCCCATAAGTCGTGCCAGAGCCGCCAGTAGCGGTGGCCGTTCCAACGTTCGAAGGTCCCTTCGTGTTGTCGATCGAGTCGATCGCGGAGCTATAAAGCCGCGCGTTCCAGCGTGGGAAAACCCCCGACGTAGGCACCGACCAACCGTACTGAACGTTGATCACCGTGCCGGCGCGCACATCGAATCCAGGGATGTAGAAAAGCAGCTTCCCGCCAGGATCCATAGTCGCTTGCTGCATTCCGTTCACAGTCGCCCTAACGAACGTCGTGCTCGCAAACGCGCCGCACTGAAGCGTCATCGTGGAAAGAGTCGCGATAGATTCGCCCCACCCTAGAGCCGAGGATCCGCTGGAACCGAAATTCCAGAAGTCCATGTACAACCCTTGGCCCGAAATCTCAGGCGTGTACTTGAGCGTCATCAGCCCGGTGACGATCGTGCCGTTGGACGGTCCGCTGGTGTAGGCATCCCCACGCGCGCAAATCGGAACGAGCACGCCGCCCTGTGGAGATCCCGCCTTTTGAAGATAGCGAGTGTCGAACAGCCCTTCTGCCGATCGGACGTCGACCGTGGACATGTTCACTGATACTCTTCCACGGTGAACGTCTGGCCAGCCTGGCTCCCAATGAGCCACCGAGGCACGGCTCCCGAAACGTTGTCATCGAAAAATTCGCCCGGCGCGAGTACCTTGAAGTAGCCCGCCGTGGTGGTGAGAGTGGACACGGAGCCGAGGTAAAGGTTGGCTGCAGACGTGTTCACAATCCGGAGAGTGACCCGGTGGTAATTCGGATAGAAGGTCGCCGACACGGCCGTAAGAGGCCAGTTCGCGGCAGGTCCGCCCGAGATCTGGACAGCCGCAGCGCCCACGGTCCCAGCGTTGGAGCTGAGGAGGCTGGTTAGCCTAAGAATGACATCGGACATTTAATGAACTCCGGAAAAAGAAAGGCTGGGAACTCCTAGGAAAAACCTAGGAATCCCCAGCAAGCGGATCAAGCGAAGAAGCCTTCACCGTAAATGCGCACGTTCGAGCCAACCGGAGTCGTTCCGAGATACTGGTTCACAACCGCGTAGATGCCCTGATTGAGGCTGGCCGCAGGAGCGACGTCGCCCACGCAGAGATCCACCGCGCCATTGAGCTCGGTGTTGTTGTTCACCTGGATCAGCGACGTGGTCGTGTCGAAGTTCGTGTTCAGCGCGTACCCGTAGGTGAGTGCGCCGACAGTAGAACTAGCCGAGATAGGCCTGACCGAACCCGTCGAAGTGCCCAGCACGCCAATGACGTTAAACCCGTTGTCAAACGCGTTCAGGGTGTAGTTGGTCGAGTTGTACAGCGTCGAGTGCGAGGTATCGGTTGCCGTCTTAATCGACTGATAGGCGATCCCAATAACCGACGTCGCGTCCAGCCCCGTGAAGGCCGGCAGGAAAGTACAGCTTGTGGTCGACCCCACAGCCGAGACGATCGCAGTCTGGCCGAAGCCAGTTCCGCCAATCACCTTGGCCACGCCGCCAACCCCAATGTTGAGCACAAACACGGCCGCGCCGGCTGTCAGCACGCCCGTCGAGGCCACGTACGTAAACGTGGTCGCTGGAGTGCCCACCGCGCCATTGACCGTGCTCGGCCCAAGGATCAAAGGAATCGCGGTCTGGCTAGACGAGAAGTCCAGCATCGAACCAGCACGCATCGCGTTGAACGGAGCGAGGACCAGCGGGCAGCCAAGCCCATCCTGGAGCGAAACGGACGGAAGAGAACCCGCCGTCGGCGAGGTAGCGCTCCAACTCACCGAACCCTGGACCGCCATGCTCACACGCGTCAGGTAGCAGCGTGTGTTAAGTGGAACGTCCTGCGTGTTGACCAACGTGACATTCGCTGTCTGGCCAGGCGTGATGTCCGGACTCGAAGTCGAACCCGTGCAGAATTCGAAGAAACAGGCTTCGTGCAAGCCGAAGTTGCCGGCGCCTGCCGGAAGATCCATGAAGCCGCGCGTGACACGCGGCTTGAAAGGAACTTCCTTGTTTTTAAAGGTAGTGCCTGTAACTCCCATTTACTGCCCCAAGGTGCCCCACGTGCCGTGCCAGTCGTACCAACCGAAGATCCAGCTTTCGAAGCCGATCCACTTGTGCATCAGCTCGTCGTCGGGCGGAAGCATTTCGAAGTCGTACGGCATCTGCTCCAGGAAGAACAGGCCATGACCGTTGACGTTGGCCGTCTTGGCGAACCAAGCGATAGTCGACGTGTAGTAGAGGATCTCGGTCGGCGCGTTGAACTTGTCCTTGTTGAAGTTCGGATCGTTGTTCGGCGTTCCGGGAAGCTTCAAGGCCGAGATAGCGCGGATGCCCTGTGGCAGCAAGTCCGAAGGCAGCTTGACGTCGATTTTGCCGATCGCAGGCTGAGGCGTGCCCCTAGCCGACTTCTGTTTTCGCAGGTCGATGAAGCACTGCTCGAGAGCGAGAGGACTGAACGTCAGGTCGAGCGTAAGAGCCGAGGTGCCGGCAACCTGGCCAGCGACGAGCGGACGGTTGTAGCCGTACGTGCCCTTCATGTTGTGCCCGGCCATGTACAGCGCTTCGCTGTTCATTCCATAGTTCGGGCCGCCGTTTGCAGGGGTCGTGAAACCAGAGTTGTCGAGGTCGGCGACGTTCGTGTTTCTTCGCTCGGTGAAAGACCGCGCGATCTGCGCCTGCAGCTTGCCGAAGATGGCGTACTGGTCGGTGTACTTGGTCTGCCGAGAGAACTTGACGCCCTTCGTGTACATGACCGGCTTGAAGGCCGCCACATACATCGCTTCCAGGTCGTCATAAGACACCCGGTCGCCCTCAGGCGTCATCGTCGCGAGGCCAAGGCCCGCATACTGCTTGTAGATTTCAGCGGTCTGCGTCGTGTGGTCCACGCGCCCGACCACGTCGATGTATTGCTTTTCGACCTTGTCGTTTTCAACGGCATAAAGCCGCTTGAGACCGACGCGACCAGCGCCGATGGTTCCAGTGGTCATTGCCATGGCTTAGTTGGTCCTCGTGATCGGTCGTGCGGTCGTGAAGGCGCAAGCGCCACCCAAGAACTCGCCCCAGGCGCTGCCGTACTGGGCAAGCGTTCCGGTGGTTGGCAATGCGGTCTGGCCGCAGTCTGGATAGCCGTTGCTCAGGAGGTAGTCCGGAACGAAGTCCTGGATTTGAACCACGGGCGCCGAAGAGCTGGCGATGTTGATGCACCAGACCGGGTTGTTGGTGATCGTCCGGAAGCTGAAGTTATAAGCAACCGTCAGCTGGTTGAGCACCGGATAGGCGGAAGTCGCCGTCGCATGGTAAACCGGCAGCTCGAACTGAGTGCCAGGCTCTGCGATGATGAACTCGCCGTACAGCTTGACTGTCGGGACGATCGTCACATCGTTGGTCGCAGGCTGTGCATCCTCAGTGGCGCGCCCAACGATGAGGTTAGTGAGACCGGAAGAGTAGGCCGGATAATCGTTTCCGACCGCCAGGGCAACGATAAGTTGTCCGGTGGAATTCAGCGCGAGGTAGTCGCCTGCGTTCCATGTTTGAGAGGCTGCGATAGGCAGCCGCCCGAGGCGCTGGATACCGCGCACCCCGAGGGTTCTAATTACCGTTGCCGGCATAGTGGATGTCTCCTGTCGAATGTCCCGCTAGGCGGAACGAATGGGTGTGAAAAAGCCCCCGTGGGATCCACGGAGGCAAATGGGGAGGTTCAAAGGAACCTAAGCGAGGGCGTGTTGCCTTAGCCGATCCGGCATCCGAACCCTTGACCAAAGCTCATCGACGACAGCCTGCTGGCCCGTCGCGATCGCGCGCTCCAGAACGCCGCTGTCATCGATTTGGAAATGCGCGTAGTTGATTGGCTCCGCGCCTGGGAAATCGAATCCCTCCGAATAGCAGCGCGCCTCCATGCTGTTCTGAATTCCGTTCAGAACCACCTCGCAAAAGGGATCGCCCTCAAGCTCCAGTCCTTTCGCATAGACCTTGCCGTCCTCACCTAGAAGGATGAAGACATGGCCATACTCGGTTGTCTCGAACCTAGCGTTCGGCCAATCCAAGAAGGGAACTGCCAGCGGGTTGGTGATGAACACTTAACCCGTAGCCGGCGGAGCCCCAATGACCCCGCTAAGCGGCACGTGCGCCAGGCGCTTGATGCTCTCGAACTGCATCGAATCCTCAGGCTGAACCACCCTTGAGGCATTCTCCTGAGACGTCAGAGAGTTCGCCCGATTCGCAGCTTCGATGTAAGCGGCGGAGCATGAAAGAAGCAAGAACTTGCGGTTCTTAACCACAGCGCGGATCACGTTGTCCGTGCCGTCTCCCTCGACCTGATAGGCAGGCAAACCTGTAGCCGGGTCGATAATGTCGAGCAGGTCGCTCGAATTGTCGTAATCCCAATTCGCGTGCGACTGCTCGGAACGAACGTAGTGCCGATCCGGATCGAATACGAATTTCACCGGCTGCGGGTTAGAGCTTTCTGTTTGATCGTGGGTTGTTCTCATCGTGCGCAGTCCTCTTTGTAGGCTTGGGCAATCTCGGCATCGGTCAGCGTCTGTCCAAGCGCGGCCGCATACTCTCTCGCATCTGCGGCGAACCCAGCGGGTGTCGCCGTGGCTACCGCCTCAGAGGCGACGGGGGCGCGATGGATGGCATCGGTAACGAACCCCTGTGGAACGTAAGTGCCCTTTCGAATCGCTTCTCCGATCGCCGCGTCGGCCAGCTTCGTATGCAGCCCGGAATTCTTGGCCGCCCGGAGCTGGTCCGTGGTGTTGAAGGCTTTCAGCTCGTTGCGAACCTGAGCCTTGATCGACTGAGGCATCTCTTTGTAGAGCTCCGCAATCTCGTCGACCATGTCGTTTCGCATGTCCATCGCGCTGATCGCTTCTTCGGCGGGAGAGATCTGATTGGCGCGGCGCCGATTGTCTTCAAGCGTCCGCGCCTCGGTCTCCCTCCGAGCAGCTTCATCGGCCGCGCGAATCGAAGCCAAAGCAGCCTTGGCGCCCCTCTCGGAAGCAGCCTCAAGATCGGCCGCGGTGAGAGCGGGTGCAGCAACGGCGGCCGCCGCAGCCGCTGCTGCGTCGGGAGCCACCACAGGCGGTGGCACAACGGCAGCTTCGGTAGCGGGGGCGGCCGCAGCTGCCCCGCTAGCCAAAGCGTCCGGCGTCGCCATGTAGAAATGGCGATCAAAAAGGAGATCTTTGGTTTTCATAAGGATCGTTCGAGACTGTCGATAACGGTGGAGATCAAAATTTCAAGCGCGTCCGGACTAGAAGTCACAAGCAGTTTCAAAGCGCGCGAGGCGCCCTGATGCCGGGCAAGCGCGGTCTTATTCGCCTCGCCATCAAGCGTTAGGCATTGGTTGCTGTGGAGGACCAGCTGGACCTTGAGGTAGTGCTGGACCAGGCCCCACGCCGGGTGGTCCGCCAACGCCCGGAGGCTGCCCCGGTAGGCCGCCAATTCCAGGTTGGGCTGGAGGGGCGAGTCGCTCTTTGGGGATCTGGATGTTGTCCGCTCCGCTAAGGTTTGAGTTCTGGAGGACGACTTTGGTGAGTTCATAGGGATCGATGCCCGACGCCGGGCCAAAAGCTTGAGCGAGGCTAACCAGCCGTTCGCACGCGGCGATCTTCGCGCCAGGCGTGTTGCCCGGGGTCTTGCCATTCGCTTCCCATAGACAGGGAGCCAGCAGACCGAGCTTGGTAACCCCAAGCGTCAAAGCGTCGCCCTGCCACTGCTCGAAATGCAGCGCAAGCAGCTCGCAAGTGAAACTGGCCACGTCGGCCAACGTCGACGCGAAATTACCGATGTACTCCTCGATCCCAACCGAGTCGGCCGAGGCTACGATGGAGCTCTCGGTTGCGGTCGTCGACCGATCCTGGATAGACCCTTGAGTGTTCGCGGAAATGCGCGCGGTCCGGTCTCCGGCAATGTCGATGATCTGCATGTGCTTGACCATCGGATCCCCGCGAAACGAGGTGGTGGGGTTCCAGTTCTGGCCAGGCGTATCTGTTGGGATGATGTCACCCCAGCTGTAGCGATAGTCCTTTTCCGGCAGCTCGGGCCCAAAGATGGGCGGGAACGCCGAAATCATATTGCCGTTGTAGAACCCCGAGTTGTACTTGTTCATCGCGTCCTGCAGTCCAGCGAGGTTGCGGGCTACGGACACATTTGACCAATAGGCGTCGTCGTTCGAAATAATGTAGGAAGCGTCGAAATACCAGGGCCGCGAGTACGGATAGTCCTGAAGCTGGAGCAGCGCCCCGGTCTTAAACGCGATGGTGGCCAGATACCATTTCTCGCCAGAATCCTCGTAGTCGACCTTCACGCAGAACTCGTAAAGCTCCACGCGCTCATCCATCGGGTCAGGCCCAGAAGCGTTGGCCACAACCCCGGCCGAGCCAATGTCGTTGCCCAGGTCGTACTCTTGTGGCGAGTCGCCGCCAACGATCGTAGTGCCCGGATCGCCAAAGTAGACCTTGGCTTTCTTCATGGCCAGGACCTCTTTGACCCGCCGATAGAACCGGTGGCCAACGAGCCTGGCGCCCTGAACGCCTTCCTCGGTGCAAGGGAAGAGCACAACCTTGCGCGGGTGCAACACGTCCAGAATCAGGCCGCCATAGGCCTTGTCGTCGACGCGCTCGAAACCAACGCGGTAGAACACGCGGTTCGTGTCGGTGCAGATGTTCGAAGCCTTCCGCAGCTTGATCTCAAACCCAGCGCTCTTCCAGAATTTGTGGACCGCGCGCTCTTTAGATTCCTCGCCCTGCGTGTTTCCGGAATCCTCCGCAAGCATGTAAGGCTCCTGCTTGGTGATGACAGAGCAAACCTGCGCGGTGAGCATGTCTTGCCGAGGCTGGGAGAAAGGAATCTCCATCGGCTCCAGGCCCTCGCCTTCCTGATCGTAAGAGGTCCACTCGTTCCGGTGAATCTTTTCGCAAAGCGACCACCAGTTGTCGATCGAACCCTTTTGCGCGATGCCGGCCTGAATCAGCATCTGAAACAGCGACCCTAACGCAGCGCGTTTCTCCGGAGTGTTTCCACACGCCGGAGTTTTCGGGGCAGCCTTCTTAGCCAACTAGGCGCTCAAACCCATCCCATCGTCGTCGGCCATCATCTGCTCGATGGAGCGGTGTGGGTTGGGATCGACTCCCAAACCGGTGTGGTCGGCGTACTTCTGGTCGATGCCTGGATACTGTTCAGCGAGCTCCGCGCGAATCACCAGATTCACCGCGATGTCCGGAATGATCGCCATGTCCGGATCACCGGCAAAAACGAAACTCAGCTCGCCTCTCTGGTTGTAGTGAATCCGATCGCCAACTTCAACCGTCCCATCAACCAAGTGGAGTGACTTGACCTTTTCCGCACTACAGCCGGGCCCGATGCTAAGAACGGTAGCGAGCCCAGTTCGGTAGTGTTGCCACTCAGGCAACTCCAAACCACGCTCCGACGTAACGATCGGATCCCGCTGGATGATTAAATTTCTGCCCGTGGCTGTCATGTCTTCGGTCTCTATGTGGATCTGAGCGATGATCGACTCGTCCCACGGAATAGGCTCAATGTCGCCATTAAACGGAGTGATGCGGCCGTACATGCGAACCTGGTTCTTGGTCGCGTAGCCCGGAACGTCGAAATCTTCAACCCACGTGCCGTCGTATCCACGAACGCAAACCATCGCGCCAGGCTTGAGCTGCACGTCGTGCCCACAAGCCAGCACGATTCCAAAATCAGGCCGACAGTCGGCCGAAACGTTGTCCGGAAGGAACAGCCCGTAAAGCATCTTCGGAGGCGGCGCCATCTCAACCACCACGATCCCCGGGGGACAGAGCATGGATACCGCCTTCGAAGCGTCGATCCCATGACCAACCAACTGGCCAAGCTGCAGAACGTCCGGTCTATCCAATCTTGAAACCCAGGTCTACGCCCACACGGTAATGCATGCGAAGATCTTTAACCGCGTCGGCTAAATCCAGCGGCTGAAGGGGTCCGCGTATAGCGTCAGCCATGCCATCTAGCCTCTTCCTCAATTGCGAAGGGAAAGCGGGAGGGAACAGATCGCGGGAAAACGGGTTCGTGGAGCGCTCGTAAGCGTCCTGGTCTGCCTCGTCCTTCGCTCGCTCATCGAAGTGAGCAGCCTCAGCAGCACAATCGCAAAGCGGAAACGGCTCTTGCTCCATGTCGTAAAGAGCTTTGGTCAACCGTTGGTTTTCACGCCTCAGGTTGAGAAAGGCTTTCGCGATCGTGTTGATTGCCAGTTCCTCCGGCTCACACTGCGTAGCTTCTTTATCGTCGAGAGAGCGGCGAATAGGGATCGTGTGGAGGTGCAGCAGCTCATGAATGAGCGAGTGCTCCGCGTCCGTGTGGAAATGCCCGTTCCAGTCCATATCCACCAGGAAAACGGTAGCTTGCTTCCATTCCCAGTGAGGCCGCACGCTTGCGTAGCCATCTTTAGCCGTCTCGTCGACGACGCGAACTTTAATCTCCCAATCCAGGAGGCTCAACGCTTTTTGCCAGTAGGCGACAATGCTTTCCGCCTGTTCCTGTGTGCAGCCGTGCGATCGCATTAGAACTTGACCCCAATCAAAAACTGCCCACCAGGCTTGGAACCGTTCATAGCGATCAGCCCCCAGGCTTCGGTCAACTGCATCCCATGCCACCTCTCTTGCGCGAACACGCCGAGCCCGGCACTCTGCCGAGTCGATAGCGCGGAGTTCATGGTGAGAGGCGCCCCGTACAGCCGGAACGACAGTGGCCCACGAGAGACGAGTGTCACCGTGTAAACCATCTCCATCCGTTTAGCGCGCAGATCGAAAACCCCGAGCCCATCCGAATGACAAAGAGTGGCCAACCCAAGGAAGGCCGCGAGAAGCAGCTTCCGCATTAGAGTGACCCCACGCTGCTGAGCCAGTACATAAACAGCAACGCGACGACAATGGCCGCCACGAGCCCGACCACGATCAAAACGCCGCAGCCCTTCAATCGTTGCCGCCGCTACCGAAGAGCGAGCGAAAGACCACAATCGGAGCCCAAACCCAAAGTGTCTGAATGACACAGTACTGCGCGGTCACGCAAGTTTCGTGGTTCATATCATCGGTGGCCCGCTCGGACCTTTCGGAATGCTCAGCGAACTGGGCCCCTTCTTAGGAGTCGGCTTCGTCAGCGTCTTAGAAACAGGTTTCGCCTTAGGCTTGCTAATAGGCTTCGCGGCACCCAAAGCGCCGGCTAACGCCCCAGCCAACCCAGCCCCACCAGGAGGCGGACCGCTCATCCCGCCGCCCATCATTCCATTGCCTAAACTGCCTGCATTCAATGCCATATCTGAAAATCTCCTACTTCGATCGAAGTGTCTGAATGAGCTTCTTAGCCCGGGCGCACGCATACTGGTTGCCGTCGTGCACGTGTGAAAACGAATCCTTCAAAGGCTTGTTGGCCAGCACTCTGCCAGGCCCAACCGCGTCGCCCTGTTGGGTTACGTCGAGCTTGTACGCGCCCTGAAAACCACTGCGCAAGACCGGGCAGTGGAAGCCGTCGACGATGTATCGAGGCTCGCCCGCGTCCAGTCGGTCCGCGAGCATCCAAGTAACGCCGCCATAACGCCCACTCCATTCATTTGAAGCCGGTCGAAGACGAAAGCCTTTCTTCTTGGCGTTCTGCTGAGCCGTCTCCCCGTTCGCGCCAGAAGGCGTTGTAACCGTCTGGTCTGCCCAGTGCTCAACTTCGTCCCACCGTCCCGGTAGCCGCTTGATCAGCGCCATCATCACCCGGGGAGCAAACGTCTCCATCGGTTCCGCGCCAGGCGAAACCACTTCCAAGATTGCTTGAACCTGCCATGGTCGAGGCGTGATTTGAAGTAACACGAAAGCCGGAATGAGTGTCTGTCCACAGTCCCACCCACCGATGTACGTCGCGCCCTTCACCAGAGGCAGAGGCGTCCGGTCCCAAGGGCAATGAAACTTGTCGATGTAGTCGGCGAACACGGGCTCCCCGTCGTGCACCGTTTCGTCCAGCTCCATCTCTCGCCTCCATTCCCGTTCCGGGGTTTTCGCCCGTTTAGCCTTAGCCCAGACCTCGTCCTTCTCTTCGTCCGCGGAGTAATGAATCCGCATCAGCAGGGCGCCGTTGAGGCAATCCCCAAAGGCGATGCCCTTCATTCGCCCGCGCACTTTTTGAGATCTTGCCAACCCTGGTTAGGGAAGGCATTTGCCACGAGGTAGACATGGCCACCCTGTGACTCGGCCTTTCCTTCAGTCACGCGCAAGGCCTGGCCGTACGTGTATCCGGGATTCTTGTAGTGGCTCGGCTCTTCCATCCTCACCCGCGTGAATCCTGTTCCTTGGAACGCCTGCCCGGTCGACGTCATCGAGTCGAACAGTGTGCCGTTCGGCAGGATCACCTTTTCAAGCATCTGCTTGAGCGGATCCCCGCCAGTTTTGAGAGCCGCGCGCAAATGCCGGAAATCCTTCCGCCGCGCCCTCAGCTCCTCATACAGGTGCCAGTAGCGCCAAACGTGCTCGTACGCCATTTCGTAGGTAACTCCCACGAGCACAGACTTTTCAGGCTTTAGCCCGCCTGCCCAAAGCTCGAGGCCGCACAGAATCCAGGAGACCAAGAGACGGCGCGACTTAAAGAAAATGATCGTTCGACGGCTACGGCGACATTGCCACCAGATCCGAACGATCTTCCGGATGTACTTCTTCTTCGGGATGAGCTCAACTTTTGAGTCAGCCTCGTTGAAGGTCCAGCAACACTCAGTCAGGTAACGGTACGCCGACTTCGGGCAGTCCTTCCGGTAGCGCGCTGGCCACAGAGGAGGAACCGAGATGATCCCCCGCCGAGCCGCTTCCATCCGGATCGCTGCCCACGAGGCTTCTGATTTGGTCATCGTTTAAGGTCGAGAAGTCCAAGACCAACTTGTCTTTGTAAACTTCCGGCTTCAGGTGCCTCAACAGAAACATGAGCAGCTTCGCGTCACCCTCGAAGGCCATGTCATGCGCGACATCCTCGAGCTTTTCAACGGCAAGCAGTCTGGCCTGTTCGAAATGGCGAAGGAACTCCGCGCTATCCCGCTTCCAGATCCAGACCGTTTGCCGCGTGACTTCGATGCAGCCCGCAGCTTTCCCAACATGGCCAACCTCACAGAAGGCCGCCAGGAAAGCTACTTGCTTACCGGAGAGAGCCACCTAACTTTTAGGCCGCTTCGTGCAGTTCGAGGGCAGCGTCACTGGCTGGTGTCGCTTCAGCAACCGGACCGGCTTCATGAACCGGCTCAGCGATCGGAGCGGCTTCAGGAGCCTCAACAGCTGCTGGCTCAGATTTCTCAATGCCGAGATGCTCGAGTATCGAATTGATGCCCGACTCTAGCTTGCCAGCGAGAGTTTCAACTGCCGAAAGACGAGCTTCGCTAGCCGCAGCCACGACAGGAACGGCCGAAGCCGCATCGTTTGCCGGCACGGCATCCGTAGGGAATAGCTGAATGTAAGCATCCCCGTCCACAGGCACAGAGCGATCGATATGCAGCCCGAAGAGGTTCAGCCTCAGCGGAATGTCCGTAGTGCCCTTGAACGTCAGCTTGTTGCCAGCGAACGTGAACTTCGTAGGCTCGGCAGCCGCCGCGGTAGAGAAGATAGTCGGTAGCAAGTCACCCAACTCGTCCGGCACCTCGATGCGAGGCGAAGCCACGTGCAAGGCAGGAACGTCGGGAAGGGGAGGCTGCGCATCCGCGCCAAATTGAATCTGCATGAAAGAGAAACTCCTACAGCGCGTATCGCGCTAGTCGTCGTGTTGAAAGGAAACGAAATCTAAACGGGGGGCTTCTTGTCGAGCCCGGGCGAGAGTTTCGCCGCGGCCATGCCGCAACCAGCTCCCAAAGCACCGAATATCGCGCCAGCGCCCAAATGCCCTGGCGAGGCTGTAAGCCACGTGCAAGCGCCACACAGGCCCCAAAGCAGCGCTTCTAGAAGAATCAATGCTCTCGCCTGTTCGCGTTGTCCGTGATGTTCACGAGCGCCTGCTTGATCCATTCCGAAGACTCGCCGAGTTTGGCGAGCTGCACCGAGATGAACGTCAGCGCCACGTCGTGCTTCTCATCGTTGCTTTCGACCTTGGTGAGACGTTTGTCTACCAGTTCGAGAATCGAAGAGTGGTGGTCGACTTTTGCCGTCATCCTGGCCACGAACAGAATCGCCGCTATAAGCAAGGGAAGGGACACGCCGCAGATGCCCACAATCACAGCCGGATTCACTTGAGATCCGCGTTGTCTTGCCGAACGATCGCCTTTTCATCGCTACCCGTGATCCAGTTATCACAGTCGCCGCGTCGACAACGAATCACGGTCTCGCACTTGCCATTGGACCGCTCAATAATCGCCTTGCCGTGGAACCTACATCCGATGCACATATCCGCATCCATGAGCCGAATAACAACCAGCCTGCGAGGAACATCATCCACTGTAGGGCAGGCCGAAACCGAAATCAGCGCGAGGGCGGGAGGCCATTTCCTCTTTCCGCGCGGTCCCGGCGTGAGTCGGCAGCATGACCCTTTCGCAAACGCTGATGTTGCCAGAGAAACCCTCAGTGAGCCCATCTGGTAGGCGCCCGTGAACAGATTCCAAATGGCAGTTGCAGTAGTCCACACCGGGCTGGATGTCTTTGACGATGTAGCGAATGATCACCTCATCGCCAGGCTTAAGTGGTGTTCCGTGTTGATCGTGAGGCATGTCTTAACTCCGAGCCTTGAGGCCCTCTAAATCGATGTAGCCCGTAGGCGAGTGCGTCATACGGTGGCGCCGAGCGACTTCCCAACCGTCCCGTGATCCGTCCGTATTCGTGTTGCCCTCGATCGTCTCAACTTCTTCGAGCCCCCACAGGACATGAGAAATCCAAAATATGTGAGTCTCGCCAGGCTTGTCGAAGTAGCCCAGGTGACCACGAGCCGGCGCGCTTCGATGTCTGCCCGATCGCTTAGCCCAAGCAACCCACGACACAACTGAGGCCGGATACATAACGCCCTGGCCAGGCACGTCGCTAAACGGATCCCAGCAGCTCTTGAGCAGGCACCAGGTGACGAAAGCCGCGCACCAAGGGTTACCGGGCCCGCAATGAGCAACCCGCAACATCTCGTCGACGCGCGGCCCACGATTGCTGTACTTGGGAATCTCCTGCGTGTGGTAGACGTCGCACTCCTGGCCAGCCATGAGTAGCGCGCGTTCGCAAATCGAGAGCGCCCGCCACTCCTCTTCCGGAATGTGAAAAGGAGGAATCTGAACGTCGATCGGCATCATTTAAAACCTAGGGGAGATCGATCTGCAACAGATCGGAAAGCTTCGGCCTTGTGTCCGCGCTCGCTGTCTCAGTGGCCACTGCGAGACCGAGCTTGTCGCACACAAGCCACACAGCCTGAATCTCGCGGCGAGTCATCGAACGCCAGAACCCGGTCTCAACGCCAGAAGCGCGCGAGTTGAAACCAGTGACTTCGACCAGTTCGGCGCCGCCCATCGGAACGAACCGATAGATGTACGCACGAGAAAACGACGGCCTTGCATAGCAGCCACGAAGGGCAGCCGCGGACAAAGCGTCTTGCATTGTCATAGCGGAAACGGAACTGGCGGTTAGGGAGGGTGTGTACCGCCGTCCGTAAGGCGCTGATTGCGTTAAGCATTCGAAAATGGACCCGCAAACCTGGCGCCTTTAGATATTGCGTGAGAATCTGGGAAAAGCTAGCGCCAAGTTAACAAAAAGATAACTTGCGGCCATATCTGTACACTTAAGCGCTCTTTTTTAGACCCTTCGTGTGGTTTGCGCGGTATCTCGCCTGCTGGTCGCGCCGCTGTTTCCTCACTCGAGAGAGCATCGTATCCCGCACGGTCTGCAAAGCGGCGAAGTAAAGCGGATCACCGCGCGAAATCTCGAACTCGTGCGTCAGCTCTTTGAGCGTCCGTTCCATCTCAGCCCCACGAGGGAAGTCGATCGCCTTGCGACCCAACACATACCGATGCACGGCAAACGCCCGATACTCCGGCCCCAACTCATCCAGAACCATCTCCACCTCGAGGTAAGGACTCATCCCCGGCGATGGATCGTCAGCCAGGCGCAACCCGCCGGCATCCGGAGCCCCACGCACAAACGGCACGCCCTCGACGCGCGCATTCTGGCAGTCGCCCCAGAACCAAAGATAAGCGATCCATTTAGCAGCCATCAACCCCAAGGTACACCGAGCAACACCCCGTCATAGCTGCACCACAAAATAACCACACGAAGCCGCGCGCGCGAGTCAATGTCAAATCCTGTAAAGCGAAAGCGGGAATTTGGTGCGACCAGTTGTAGCTACTAGTTATAACTCCACTGAGTTAATTAAATTCTTCGATCCACATGCGCAGCAACCCAGGCCTGCTAAGCAGCTCGTCACCCAGAACCAGCGAGAACAAACCCAGAAGCTCGGTGTGATCGAGAACGCCCACCGTCTCAGGATGCTTTCTAAGATCCGAGACAAACGAAGCCAGCGCCTGGTCGCAGTCGTCAAGGCGAACATACGCCAGCGCCCGATCCTTCGCCCACTGCAAATGCTCGTCACGAGTCAAAACGCCAGGTAACCTCCGCCCCGGTGCTCGCACACAACGGGTCTGCGCCCATCGTAGAGTCCCGTTTCCACCAGAAAACCTCACGATCGGCGATTTTGCCGCTCCGCCCAGGTTCTCCAGCCGAAAACGTCGTGGATCGACTGGTGCGTATCCTCATGCCACATCCAGTGCGGAATGCCACCCTGGGGAGAAACATCGTGAGGCAACTCCGTGAGAGGCAGCGACAGGCCGAGCCCATCCATCGCGTGGCGAATCGAAGCCACGAACATTTCCTTGCTGCTGAACGCGGAAGCCCACCGGTAGCTAGCGCTGAGATGAATGAAGTTCCGGCCATCGACCTCGTCGCGACTCAAAATTAGCCGCAACCCATTCGGGAAATCAAACACGTTGGTGCGCTCCCCACTCGGAGCCAAAGCCTTCCCAGCCAGCACGTCGACGGCACGATTGACCTTCTCAAAGGCTAGCGGCAACCGAGCCCGCATCGCCTCGATCGACTCCGGTTCGTACTCAAGCCGAGGCTTTACAAACCGCTTCTTCATGAGACCCTGCCGACATCGAAGAGGTGCCAAACGAGCAAACCGCCAGCCATCTGGAAAGTGCCGACCTAATCCTGTGGCATGTGCTCAACATCGCTGCCCGTCCCGACAACGCTTAAGCCACGGCGAATCATCGGATTACTCGGATCGACAAGCGCCCAAATGCACGGAACGCCGTTCTGCGTCTGCACACACAGAATCCGAGCGCCGTCGGGCATCGAGATCTCCATGGCCACACTGAGGCCCGGCAACGGATACTTGAAAATCTTCACTGCCTGACCCCGCGCTCTTCTTTCTCCATCCGGGCGAAAACCTCGTGAATCCCAACATGGGTGACTTCGTCCCAAAACCAGTGCGGAATGTGCGCGGTGAGCAGGTCCGCGTGCTCGCGCAAAGGCAACATCAATCCAAGATCGCTCAGCCCCTTCTGCATGCCGGAACGAACATCGGCATCCGTCTTGCCCGAAGGCTTCGGCAAAAACCAAGAGAAGCTGACATGAATGAAGATCACGCCTTTGATTTCATCCCGGCTCACTACAATCCGCATACCGTCTTCGAAATCAAAAATGTGGCTCGGAAGATCGCCCGGCTTGTCGAGATCGATCGCGAGCCGATCCGGTCCGGCACGGTTGACCTTGACCAGAGCCAGCGGAAGCCGCTCACGCATGATCTCAATGGGCTCCGGACAATGCGGAATATTGGTGAACACGTCGCTCACTGCCTCACCTTCGTGCCAGTCTCTTTAAACACAACTTCGCCAACCGAATCGCCAGCCTGAACCACCACATGCAGGCGCGTAGCGCCAGAGTGCAGCTCCTCCTCTAAAGCGTCAGCGCGCATCACCTCACGATGGTAACGCCGGGAGAAACGGATGTTCTGCCAACAGAGGAACGCCATCACGCCCATGAAAAAGATCCAGACCGGAGTGAACATCGGAAAGATCATCGTTCCAGCCTCTCGACATCAAACCCCAGCGTCCGCAGGTACGCCGCGTGCCACCGGTCCGCTTCGGCCTGCGCCTCAGACGTCCGCCGACGCTCGATGACCCACCGCGCGTAAAAGAAACCAGCCACGCCACCGGAAAGGAAGTGCAGCCCGAAAAGATTAAGCGCCTCACCCCAACTCATCACACCACCGCGGCCGCAATCTCCAACATAGCGTTCCCCGTGTTGCTCATCGTCCCATCGAGCAGCGTCCACCCATCGAGCTCAATGGCCCCCGAAGGCTGATTCTGAGTGTTGCTCAGGGCTCCGTAGCTGCCAAGAGCGCCGTTCCCAAGGTGCCCGCCAACCGGGATCGCCTGAAGCGCCGCAAGCTGATAGGCCACGTAAGACGCCGGATTGTAGACCGAGCCCAACGAGCTAGCGAAGGGCGCCGTCTCCGTGATCCACACGGGCATATCGTTAAAGCACTGCTTGAGCAGCGACACCTGGTTGTTCACCAGCCAGGCCACTTCTTGGCCGTACTCGCTAGGCTGGCGCCCGTCGGCCGGAACTTGCGGATAAGTGTTCAGCACCGAAAAATTCCAGCTCATCGACTGGCCAGCCACAGCCCAAGCGCCGATGTTGGCCCCGAGGAAGTCCGTATCCGCCCCATAGAACGTGGGCGAGCCAGTCTGAACGCCCGCCGGCATGTACGTCGCGAACGCTTCCAAGATGTATTGACAGGTCGTAATCAGCGCAGCGTCTGGGATCGTGCTATCGCCATAGGTCAGTGTCGACGTCGGTTCATTCATGCAAGCGCAAACGATATTCGCAGCTGGCACGCCGTCCGCGACCATCGCCGCCACAAACAACGCCCCAGCCTGCACTCGAGCGTTCACCGTGGCCTGAGACGGCCTCTCCGTGGCTGTCAAGAGCGAGAAATTCAGGAGCAGAGCGTTAGTAGTGCCCAGCGCGTTCGCCCAGCGCGTAGCGCGCTCAGAGTCCAAAGAGCCAGTTGGAAGATTGGACCGATACGCGTTCACCCCAAGCTGCTTGAGCAGGTAGTACAGCGCGTGGCTGTACTGGGCGTCGCTAGCCGAATAGCCAGCGGGAGGACAAGAAGACATGAACCACATCAGTGAATCCCTCCTTCGGGACCATCAACCTCAACCAACTTGCAAAGATCGTCGATCATCTCCAGCACCTGAGTCCGACCCAGCGGAATCAACACCGTGATGTTGACTTTCTCCCCGCGGTTCGCCTTTGGCTCAACGATGAAAACAGACTTGCCAACCAGCACCACCAAAGCGGATGACTCGATAACCCCCTCGAACTCACGAGCGGTCAGAGCTCCTAACTCGCCAACTCCGAAAATCGCGCTAGGCAAATGCAACGACTCAGCCACGGGGAAACCCCTCAGCCTTTGGCAACCTGATGTTCTTCTCCATCAGGAAACTCTCCAACTCGCCAAACAAAGCCACAGCGGTCTGCACGTCGAGAGGAATGATCAAGATCGCCTCTTCAGGCGGAGGACAAGGCCCATGCGGCGTGTACGCAAAGATGTCCCGAGCGACGATCGCGCCAATGCACTCTTCCATCGATCTTGAATCGATATGCAGCGTTCCGGCGCCGAGCAACACCATCAGCCCACCGCTTCCTTTCGCGATCGCGGCGCCCTGACAGCCAAAACCAACCGGTACCACAGCACCCGCCACAACGGGAGAGAGCGCAGATACTCAGACCGGTCCGCGATCTCATCGAGGTACATTTTCGCGGCCCAGAAATCGTCCCGCGCCACCGCCAGCTGGAACATATCTCCGAACTCAGACATGAGCTGGTCCACGTGGTGCAAGCGGCCCAGTGCCTGCTGAGCCAGCCGCGCCGGGTTGCCCTTGCCAGCCGCCATATACCGATCGGTCGCCATGAAGTGCCCACGTGCCTCGGCAGCCACGGAGGCAGCCCACCAGGTGTCGCCAAACATGAGCTGCCCAGGTCCGCCGACCGCGCCGACGTTGCGGATATCGAGGACCCTCATCCCCTGGCCACCTGGATCAGAGAGGGTGGCGCCGCGCCCGACGCGGCAGCCGCCCCCGCCGACATCTTGACCAAAACCTCCTGGATCCCGAGGGTCAAATAGTGGATCGCATCCAGCGGACCGCAAGTCTGCGGCTCCTGGATCGGCTGACGAAACGGCCGCCCATCCGGCCCCGAAAGCCGAAACCGCAGCACCTGCAGCGTGTAAGTGAACTTCCCGTCTGGCGTGTGGAGAGCCACCACCGTAACCTGGTCCTGGTGCGTCGGGATCTGCTGAATCAAACCAATTTCATCGCTCATGCCTGTTTGACCTCGCTGTCAGCCACCTCGACCACGGCCAGGTCCCCATCCGCGACGTCGGTGATCACAGGGTTCTCGCCACGCTCCCTCGAGAGTCCGCCGCCCTTCACCGCCGTCAACACCGAGTCGATCGCCAAAATCTCAGCGCGGATCCCGTCTTCCCACTCGCCCCGAACAAACCGCCGATCGGTTCCAGGAACGAAGTCTTGCGCCAAGTCGCCGACCGTCCGCCACTCGATATCGGCAGCCTTCGGCCCAGCCCGAAGCCTGGAAAGCAACACGTCTTTTCGAAGCTGGCGCCACCGAGGAACGTGCTTGTTCATCCAGAGCCCGAGCGTTTTCGCCCAGTTAGCATCGCCCTGCATGGCCCCCGGACCGTGGGAATTGAAGGTCTCGAACTTCCGGAGCTGGTCGAACACCACGGCCTCAGTCGGAGCCTCTCGAAGCAAGAACTCGGCAAGCGGCCGCACCTCGTCGAGGCTCGGAACCGCCTCAGCGAACTTCGGAATTTTCCGAATCGAGGCCAAGATCCCCTCCGAAAGGCGCGATAGCGCTAAACCATCATCATTCCCCCCAACAGGGACTGATTGATGATGATGATTTATTCCGGTATCCGTATTCCGGTTACCGGTTACCGCCGGGCGCGCCGGGTGCGTGACCGGTGCGCGCACAGTGCCCGCACTGTGTTCGCACTGTGCATGCACTGTGCTTTCGCTCGGAATGTCTACCGTTTCTGTGGATACGGCCCCGTTTAGTTGCACTGTGCTCGCACTGTGCGTGACGGGTGCTTGCACGGTGTGGGCACTGTGCTCGCCCAGTGCGTGCACTGTGCTCGCACTGTGCACGACCGGTGCCCACTTGGTCGGGCCCTCACCCTTGACCGCCACGTAATAAGTACAAGTTTCGGGCTGTTCGGGGATCTCGCTCGGCCCCTCGTATTTGTGAGGGTTCTGCGAGCAGACGAAGGAAGGGATGAAAATAAAGTTTGAGCCCATGACCTTATAGCGATACAGGAAGGGCACGTCCTGATCGTCCACAGCGGCAGCTAGCTCATCGATGAGAGCTGCTACCTCATCGTCCCGCAAGCGGGGAAATAGTTCGCGCTTGAGATAGCGCGGATTGTCAGCAAGACGCCCCTTCCTATCTGTAAAACAGGCGATGAAGGCGAACAGAAACTGGGCCCTCTCTGACAACCCAGCAGCCTCCATCACGCCCGGCAAATCCGGGCTCACGTTCCTCTGTCTCCTGGCCATTAGAAAACCTCTCCAAAAACTCGGTGTCTAACAACTGACATCTCCCCTATGCCGGCACGCACATCGACACGATCGCCGATTCTTGTCCGTTACATTCACAGCCCAAAACCTCATTAAGGACGACCGCCGCCCGCGCCTCGATCTCCGCCAACGTTTCCCTGGCCAACCGCCACTCGCAGTTCCGGAGATACAGCGGAAACAACATCCCAAGGTGATTTAGCTCCGGGTCAAGTGGAACGCCCGGAACAGGGCCATCCAGGCCCTCGTACCGTGTCCGCGGCACACGCGGATCCAGTTGACCGCAAGGGCAAAACATCCACTCGTTGGAACGAAGCAGGTCCTCCGCGCTCGGATACCCGCGGGCCTCAGCAAGATCGATCCGAATGGACCAGGGCAAGCCAACGGGCCCAACGCCATCCGCACTACGCGCAGTTTCAACTGCCGTACAATGAGCCCGCAGCATCCGGTTGCCGAAAGGTAGCCGCGTTGTCACGAGGCTGCCCTGTCCGGGGTGGCCTCAATCTGCGACTGCTTCTCAAGCCAAACCGCATACTCATTGCGCATCGCCTCGTTCTCTCGGAACTGCTGGCAAATGCGCTGAACGCGGCGAAGCTTGATCGGCAGTTCGGCGACGGCCGCACTCGGTTTCCCCGCCTTCTGAACAGCCCGAATCACGACTTGCCACTCGACGGCCGCTGACCGGCCATCCCGACCAAGGGGTAAAGAGTGCGCAGTTTGTGCATCCATAGTGCTCACTGTACACCATAAATGCACTTTTCGAAACGGCAGCTTCCGCAGTGTGAAGGAATGGGCGAAAAAATGCCGGTCGGCAAGAAGCTGAGATACGTGCGAGGCCTTCAGCCGGACCAACCCTCCCAACAGGCAGTGGCCAACCTCCTAGGCATTCCGCGAACGCGGTACCAATCTTACGAACAGGGCAGAGCGCGAAGCAAGAAGAAGCTCAGCCCCGTCACTAGCCGGCTCGCAGAGGAATGGAACGTACCGGAAGAGTGGTTCTGGGACGCTCAAGATACCAACCCCTACTTGGGCGCAAATGCAAAAAGAACACTGAAAGAGCTAAGAGTGCGGGTGTACCACGCATCTCCAGATGGAAAGCTAAGCCGAGATGAAGAGCTAAGCGAAATGGTACCGATCAATTCCGACCTCGCCGCCTTGGACCCAATAGCCCTAGAACTGCCGGACGATCAGATGTCACCGAGATTCGAGCCAGGCTGGAGAATCTATGGCGTGTATGGCCGCCGCCTCAAACCCGGCAGCGGATACATTGCCGAACGAAAGCAGCCGCTCCCAGGCAAGAAAGAGCGAGAGCTGATCGTAGGCGTCTACGTCGTGCTCGATGGCGAGTTCTACCTCGAACCACTTCGAAACCCAGAGCGCAGAGTTAAGACGCTCGACCTTCAAGAGTGCGCGCTCATCGTGGCTAGGCAAGAAGTTCTAGACAACAATCCTAACTGGGTTCTAACCGAAATGGACCTCCAAGACGGCCTGCCGATGAAGATTCCCAAGCGAACCTAAAAAAGAAAATTCACACTTTGTGCGCGGTTAGTGCACGGAATGAGAAAAAAAGGCGCATAATCTCCACAAGCCCACGGACATGGGTGACTTAACGGAGGTCAATAGATGCTGCAATTCTCGACAACGAACCTTGGCGCTCTGCCCTGGATACTGGCCGCATTGTGCCTGGCGCAATCCACCGCCGCTACCCTGGTCAGCGCCACCATCATGATCGCTTACGCGAGGAAGACCAAATGAAACGGTTTATCGGCCGCACCATTTGGAACGCCGCCGAACGCTACGGCTTCGGCCTCGGTCGATTTGCCCCGACCTGTTTCGGGTGGATGATCGGCGCCAAAAGGTGGAGGCGAGTCAATTGAGGCTCTCCCACCCCACACCCGCGCTCGTGATCATCTTCATCGCCCTCGCCATTCAGTTCGACGAAGAGCCCCAGGAGGCGGCTTGAAAATCGACATGGGACAAAGAACCGACCTGCTAAGAATGTCCCTCAAGACAACCGAGCTATCGCAGGACATGCTCGCCTCATGCTCCGAACTCTCAGCAGATGGAGTTTGGAAGACACGCTTCGACAATCTGTACAAACTACAGCAAACAACCGCTTACGCCATAAAGAGCGCGCTAATCGAAATCGCGACCGACGTCACAGAGGAGGCGACCACCTGAACCCCCCCTCCCAACACGGAACCAACACGGTCGTTCTTCGAGCCCCAATCGGGGCTCCCGCCCTTACCCAGGAGGTAAGTGACATGGCAGTTAGCAAATCCATCGGCGCCCAGGCGCTATCCCTTTTCGAAGAATCCGCGCCCGAACAGATCTCGGCGCCCGCGTCGCGCTTCTCGCCCAGCTTGGCCAACACAGACCCGGCCGCATGGTTGGCCAACCGCGCAACCACTCTCGGCGGATCCGACGTGGCCGCCGCCCTCAACATCTCACCGTGGTCCAGCGCCTATGCCCTGGCCTGCGAAAAGAAAGGCCTGGTCAGCAGGGAACTCACCCCGGCCATGCGCTTCGGAACGGACATCGAGCCCGTCATCAGGCAAAAATACATCGAGGCAACCGGCTTCGACGTCATCACCGACCTCACCGTTGAGCACCCGGAATTCCCATTCCTGGTCGCCAACCCAGACGCCAAAATCGTTGGCCAACGCGGAGTAGCCGAGTTCAAAGCCATCGGTTGGCGCACCCTCCACCACTGGGGCACTGCCGGCACCGACCAGATCCCCGACTACTATGCGACCCAGGCCACCTTCTACATGGGCCACACCCAATCCGATTGGTGTGACTTCTACCTGCTCGACATCGAAGAGCGAGACTACGTCCCCTACCGGCTGCACTTTGACCAGGAGCTGTACGACGTCGTCATTAACGAGCTGGTTGAGTTCCACGCCCGTTACCTCATGACGGACGCCCTCCCAGATCCAGACGGCTCGAAGGCCACCTGTGAGTACCTGAAGCAGCGCTTCAAAAAATCGGCCGTCCTCGAAAAGAGAGCCAGCGAAGACATCGAAATCTATCTCTCCGAGCTGGTAGCTGTCCGAGCTCAAAAAGACGAGTTCGAGACCAGGGAAAGCGAGCTAGAAAACCTCGTGAAGGAATTCATGGGCGACGCCGATTCTCTCGTTACCAGCCTCTGGACCAAGCCGCTCACGTGGCGATCCAACAAGGACGGATCCAAGACAGATTGGCAAGCCGTCTGCGAAGAACTCCGCGCAATCATCAAGCGTCGCCGTGGTCCAGGAAAGAAAACGTTCCTTAGGATCGAGGCAGAGCACACGGCAGTAGTCCAAGGCGCCCGCCAGTTCCGAGTTCCCAAGCCCGAAAAGGCAAAAACCTTGAAGGTGGCAGCGTAATGGCCGTCATCACCACACTAGCCGACGATCGCGTCCGCACCCTGCGCGACCTACTCCAGAAAAACGAGAAGCGCATGGCCATGATCGCTGGCCAGCAATTCGACGTCGGTCGCCTCATGGCGATCGGCGTCAACGCGTTCCAGCGAAACCCCAAGCTGCTCCAGTGCGACGTGGCCACCGTGGCCCGCTCCATCTGGCAAGCCGCCGAGCTCCGCATGGACCTCACGCCGATACTCGGCGAGTTCTATCTGGTCCCCTTCCACAACACAACTCGCCAATGCTACGAGTGCGTAGGCATCGTCGGCTATCAAGGCCTGGTCCAACTCTGGTACCGAAGCGGCCTCATCGAGAATATCAACGCCGACATCGTGTGGCGCGAAGACTATTTGGACATGCAGCAGGGCACCAACCCCTACCTGGTCCACAAGCCGGCTCGCAACATCGTCCGCCCGGCCCGCTTCCTTTGGGATGTCAACGACAAGGGCACGCGCACAACCCCCGAAGATGGCTGTGGCTTCGACTTCATGGAGGGTTTCTACGCCGCAGCCAAGCTCAGTACGGGCGGCCAGTTCGTGTTCATGGACAGGCTAGAAATGGAAGCAGCTCGCGCCCGATCGCGAGCAGCCGACAGCGGTCCCTACCAAACCGACTACAACGGCTGGATGGGCAAAAAAATCCCAATGCGTCAGCTCCACAAGACCATGCCCCGCGCGGTCGAGTTCCCGGAACTGGCCAAAGCCACCGCCCTCGACGTGGCCTACGACACAGGAGATCTATCGATCCTTCACGGCATCTTCCAAGCGGAAGAATCAGTCGCAGGCATCCCCGACCAAGCAGCCCAGCCAGCGGTCGCCCAACAATCGCCAACCGAGCGAATCAAGGCGAAGGTCGCCGCCACGTCGAAGAGCTTCAAGCCGCCAGAGGATTACCTCACCCTCCTCTACCTGACCCCACGAGACCAGGCTCACCTGAACCTGCTCTGCAAGACCGCCAACCTGAACAAGTTGGACATAGCCGCAGAGGCCCAAATGGCCGGTGTGAACAACGTCGAAAACCTCTTCAAGTTCGTCGGCGAGTACGTCACCGCCCACGGAGGGAAAAAGGCCGCGTGAGAATCGACACCACGGTCGATCTGCAGGTGCCGGGCATCCCGGCGCCAACCCGCATCCGAATCGTGGCGTCGGAAAACGCGATCGCCATCATCGACCTGCCCACCAACCAGGGCAGGTCCCTAACCAACGCCTACGAACTGGCCGCCAAAAGGGCGATCAGAGAGACCGAGCTAGACCCAGAAGAGGTGCGCTGGTTCGAGTGCGACAGCGCCGGAGACTGGGACGAGGTCATCCTCGACACCACCGGAATCCGCTGGTGCCGTAGCAGCTACCATGCCGTCCAAGCGGCCGTCGGCTTCCATTTCGGAGTGGAAGCCCGATGATAAATAATGTCGGTGGGAGCCAACCGGTGTGCCATAACAACCCGCCGGGTAACTCCCGTCCGGAAGACCGCCCCATGCACGTCGCCGATGGGGTGGATCTCCCGCTCTCCTATCTCACCTCGACCACCGGCATCCTGGCCCAAAGAGGCAAGGGAAAAACCTACACCGGCATGAAGATAGCCGAGCAGATCCTCCAGATCGGCGCCCGTCTGGTGCTAGTGGATCCCCTCGGCGCCATGTGGGGAATCCGAAGCAACGCAGCCGGCACAGGCCCAGGCTTTCCCATCCCGATCCTTGGCGGAGAGCATGCGGACCGGCCCCTGCCCGTAGGCTCAGGAGCCGTGGTGGCCAGCGCGATCGCGAACGGCGAAGACAGCGTTTTGTTGGACCTCAGCCTCATGACCATAGCCGAGCAATGGGACTTCATGGCCGCATTCGCTCAGCAGCTCCTGCTAGAAAACAGGCGAGTACTGCACCTCATCATCGACGAGGCCGACGCCTTCGCGCCCCAGAAGCTCCAGACTGGCCAAAAAGAAGTGCTCTACGCGATGGACACGCTCATCCGGCGAGGGCGCCTCAAAGGAATCGGCACAACCCTCATCACCCAGCGCTCCGCCGTCATCAACAAAAACCTCATCTATCAAGCCGACATGATGATCTTCCTCTGCATGAGCGGCGAACAAGATTTCGCGGCCGCGGAAGGGTGGATCAAACACCACGGCGAAGCTGCCCAGGCCAAGGAGCTCAAAGAGACCCTGGCCCGCCTGCCAATCGGCGAAGCCTGGTTCTGGGGACCAATCTTCGAGATCTTCGCCCGCGCCCATGTATCGGATCGAGTCACCTACGACAGCAGCCGCACCCCAGAATTCGGCGAAACCCGACTCCAACCCAAAGGCTTCGCCGACCTGGAGCCCACAACCCTAGACCAGTTCAGCGTTATAGTTCCAGACCCAGAACTTGAATCGGAAGCCATCCCATTCAAAAAAACTTCAGCGGAGGAACTCCTCGAATACGGCCGCCTGAAAGTGCAGATCGAACGCCTCACGAATCGCCTTCTCGATAGGGAAGCCGTCCTGGATAGCTGCCGCACTTTCCTAAACGTCCAGGCAAGCAACCTCAGGCTAGACGCGACGAGGCTGGAAGAGTTTGCGGACTCAATCTATGAGATTGAACCCAGCGAGATACCGACGCCCTCGACGATCGTCCTCACCCAACTCCGCACAACCGCCCCCAAAAAAGCCGTCGACCTCCAACCGGAAGCGCTCGTCAACGTAGGTTCGAACTCTTCAGCTCCGGACGAGGTCGACGGCCTAGCGGGAGACATCCTCTCCGTGCTCCACTACTACCGAACGAAAGGGTTCGACGTGGCCACCATCCCAGAAGTCGCTGTCTACCTGGGGAAGGCCCCCAACTCCGGCTGGATGCGCAAGAACGTGAACGAGCTGCTCGCCCTCGGATACATCCGGAAGGACGGACCGATCATCGCGCTGACGGATGATGCCCCCCTGGCCGCACCGATCGAGGTACGAAACCTGGGCAAGATCCAAGACATCTGGCGAAACAAGGTAGGCGAAGTACCGGGCCGGATGCTGGTCCGTCTGGTCCGCGACCACCCAGAGCCGATGACCTACGAAGACCTAGGCGCCTCGATCAACCTCAAGCCAAACAGCGGCTGGTTCAGAAAGAACCTGAACGCACTGAAGGCCGCGAGCATTGTTGCCACCGGCAACAAGCGCGCCTGGCTAACCGAGTTCCTGTTCCCGGAGCAGCTCAAATGAACACGCGCCAAGGAATCTTGCATTCGGGCATCGTCACCCTACAGCTCTACAGAAGGCCCAAAGGAAGCGCACCAACCCTTTGCGAGATTCTGGGCTGTTCAGAACAAGCCATCGCCGACGTTGGACGCGGAGCGCGCCCAGGCGTCTGCCACCTATGCGCCTACCACGCCGAACAACTCGCCATCGAATGGGTCAGGACTAAGACTCAAGAGGCAAAGTTCCCACCCGACACCCGAGGAAAAGCATGAGAAATTGGGACGTCAGAAAATGGCCGCGTTTCCTAGTGCGGATCCACGCCAAGCTTTGCCACTACTACTGGCTGCCATGCCCACTCTGCGGCAAACCCTGCTCCGGAGCCGAAACCCGCGCCACCCTCCAAAGCTTCCGCGAACGCTGCATCAGCTCGTTCTTCGCGACAGACGGCAACGGCCACGTAGTCTGCCCCAAGTGCGCCGAAGAGAGAGCCCAAGCGGCCTTCGAAGCCAGGCCCCCATTCCCAGGCCAAGGAAACATGATCCTATGAAGCTCATGCACCTCGCCCCGCTGTTCAACGACCTGGACATAGAGCGGAAGCCAATGAGACTGCTCCTACCGTGCGACCAAGACGGCTGCACGGACATCGCAACGTTCTTCCTGACCGACCCAGTCACGGCGACAACCCTGACAGCCTGCCGCCGCCATCTACTGGATTTCTTGGCGGAGTGGACCAAACACAAACCCGTGCAGGCAGAAATTTTTCCACCCGAAACCCGAGGCGAAGCCAAATGAAGCTCGTCGACGGAAAAGAAATCGAAGGCTACTGCCAGCTCCGATCGCTGCCCCTACGCGAGGACCAGCGGTGTATCTGCGAACACCAACCCTGCGCCTACCAAGCCATCGTCGAGATCGGAATCATGGGCGAAGGCCACACCTACATCGTCCAGTTCTGCCGCTTCCACGCCAACTGGGCCTTCACCCTCTGGCTTGGCGAGGTCGTAGGCCGCGAAGGAGCGCGCCTGTGAGGTTTCACCACCTGGCCCTGGCAGGTCGGCATTTCTGTTTGGCAGAACTCCCAGACCCAGGCCAGTGTGACATGCCGGGATGCGAGGCAACCGCCCAAGTGCTTCTAAGTCCACAGGTCGAGGGATACGCGCCAGCCCAGCTATGCCGGGCCCACGCGAGGCAATACGCTGACGAGTGGCTGGAAAGGCACGCCGGAAAAGGAGCCGAACGGTGATGCGTAGAGAAGTAGAACCGATCCTCGACGCACGGACTTGGTCGGCCCAAGCCCAGTTCTTGTACGGTTTCTTCCGTGGCCGATCCGATACCTACAACGTCCCACCAGAAATAGCCAACGAACTCTGGCTCTACTGGTCGGAACGCAAGACGCCCGAACGCCATATCGAAAGGCTGCTGAACGCCCACAACGACGCCATCGCTCGGTGGCCACTGAGGTACAGGATGGCCGACCTGAAAAATACCCAGCGTTTCATCAGAGAGGTCCTCCCCGACGAGTGCCACGGAAGAAACCGTACAAGAACTGGGCTTGGGCCGACCAAGTCCGTGCGTCGAGGATCGGTTCTACTTCTCTACGCATCAC
>Ga0206876_1012_pt1 | contig 62388 bp, 57 predicted proteins | sample Alteio_BWOrgCont_10_FD_152619 | JGI IMG/M metagenome (GOLD analysis project Ga0206876, IMG submission 152619) | Enriched cells from forest soil in Barre Woods Harvard Forest LTER site, Petersham, Massachusetts, United States -... | ecosystem: Environmental > Terrestrial > Soil > Temperate forest >...
ATACTACCGGGGTCGCTAGTGGCGACAACCTCGTTTGCCAGTCGTCCCAGCGACTTTAGCCGAGTGTTTGTCGAAACCGATGTCGATTGACCGGAAGTTCCACTCGCCAATTCAGAATTGTTCCGCGAGGAATTCGGTCCAGTTCCGCCGTGCTTCAATTCTCGTCCCGATATCATACCAGCACTCAAAGGATCGAGCTGCTCAACAAGCGGTTTGGCTTCGAGTGATGAGACGATCTGCAGCGGATTGGGTGTGGTGACCGCCTGCTTGAGTTGTTGCTGAGAGACTGAATTCTTCTCACTCGATTCGTAAGTCTCAAACAGTTTTGCCGTCTTCTTTGACGTCGAAGCTGAAGGATAGCTTCTTGCGCCGGACAATGCTTGCGGCAAGACTGGCAAATTAGCGGGGGAAATTGAGTGTCTCATAGCACATCATCAGGCGGAGTTTAGCGGTTTTACCACTTGTGAGCCGCCACAGGCGGTTCGCAGGGGCTACCGCCCCATGGTGGCAACGAACTTTCTAGAACGTTTGGAAGTACAGTTCCTCAAGAGTTTCCGTTCCGAATTGTTCATTCATCCAATCAGTTTCCAGTTCGAATCGTTCTAACGATTGCAATTCGAGTTGCTATTCAGAACCATCGTCACGTTGACACGCAAACTTTCTTGGAACATTGTCAGCCCGTTTCAGAACCGTTGGCGATGATTTCACGCGACGAACTCCGGTCAAATCCGCCGTCCGGGTGGGCGCATCGGTCCTACTCATATAGGCGAGCGGGGGATGTTAATCCCCTGATTCTCAATTCGCGAGTGGGCGACCCGAACGGCTGACGACAGATCGAGGATTCAGAATCAGGGGATTGACATCCCCCGCTCGCCTAAATAGCCACCCGTCCAAGTTTGTTTGCCAACTCGTGCATCGTCTGCCACAGCGAGTCGCCCTCTTCAACGAAGGCCGCAGTGGAAACGGCAATAACACCTGCGACCGCACCGGTTTCACCTGAGCGAATAGGGATTGCGAGCGACGTATTGGCCTCAAACTTCACAATCCAACTTGCGGAGCCAATCAGACCCGATGGATCAACTTCGCGGCGACCGATCGCGGGTTTCTCGGTGACAGCCGCTTTGACAATTCCCAATCCGGTCTGATCAAGTGAGACGTGTCGGGTCGCTGATTGAAATCCCTGGCTCACATCGTCGGGCATATCGGACGCCCAGCCAAATCCGACCAGATCGAGAAATCCGTCCTGAAGACGCCAGCAACCAGATGCCCGCGACGCCGTCTGTACAACAAAGCGGGAAAGCAAACCATCCAGCGAGACTTTGGCCCGCCATGCGGCACACAATTCCTCCGCCAACGTCATGTCTCGCCTTTCAATCCCGATCCGCAATCACTTTTTGCCGCGAAGCAATTGATCGAGACCATTGTTGATCACGCCTTTCAGATCGCCGCCCACTTTGTCTTCCAACAGACCATCAATCGCGGCGCCGCCGATCTGCTTCGCGAGTTCCGCGAACGCATTCGGATCGACCTGTGGTCGCGACGTCGTACCGGTGATCGGAATCTGGATCGTCTTTCCTTTCAGTCCGGCCAGTGTTTTATTGTTACCCAGCCATTCGTCTTTGACGGCAATCTCGGCGACCAGATTCAAGGTGTTGTCGAGACCTACCGAACCACTTGTTTTCACCGTAACAGTCGCGACCGTGAAAGTCATTCCCTGATGGTAGACGCGGCCTTGCGCCAGTTTGATGGGAACCTGTTGCTCAGTCATCTCGATCCAAACCTGATCGCGATTGGGGTCGCCCGACTGTTTGCGAGTCAGAATGGTGCGGACCTGGTTGATCGCCTGGACAATTTGCAGAGAGGTCGGCCCCGGCTTCGCCTGCGCACGGTGAATTGTCAGCACACCATCTGCCGATCCCGTGGCAGGTGCAGAAAGCGGAAGTGACGCTCCTTGTGTATCGACGGAAATCTTGCCATCCACTTGAGCACTATCCGCCAGCATCGGCGCGACGAATCTCATTGAATTGCTGCACATTTCAGGAGTGAGAGTCAGTTGATCAACCAGCTTTTCTTGCGGCAACACCAGCGTATAGGGATCACGGTCCAGGTAGATGGTGGGGGTCACATGCAGCTTGCCGTCATTTACGACGAGATCGAGGGGTGCGAATCGACAGACTCCGCGTTCGATTTGAGTCGAGACATCGCCGGCACCCCCTTTGAATCCGTAAAGATTTGCGACCGTCCATCCAATGCCCGCCTGGCCACTCAGATCGACGAGACCGGCTACGGTCGCCACCGGATTATCACGATTGTTGGAGCCTGGCCGGAATGATACGGATGAGGCAGGAATGCCCGAGCCAGGTGCCGATGCCGTCGATGCAGCGACAAGCGAACCTTTGATTGAAAACGGGCGATGATCCTTGCCGCTGAGTTGAACCTGCTGTGCCAACTGGGGGCTCAATCGCTTCGTTAACAGATCCCAGTCATACGTCAGATCACCGGTCAAATCGATCCGCCTTTGCGTCGAACAGTGTTCGAGTTTTCCATTGGCTCCCAGCGACAAACCATTCACTTCAACGCGGCTCGAGTCCAGACTCATTTGATCGGTCGATCCATTGAATGAACATTTACCCGTCAACTTGACAAGCGGCTCCTTCCAAAGCGCCACCCACTGCGGTTGACTATTTGGCCCGGTCCCTTGTCCGGCGACAATGAACTTTTCGACTTGAGCGTCGAGATCGCCGACCAGCAAGCCGTCCCGCTGTGTGACACTGGCCGTGCCATTCATCGTGCCAATCAAATAATACGATGGGTTCTTGATGGCCAGATTTTTCCAGTTGGAAAGTTGTGTCAAATCGGCTCGATAGGAGGCGGTGCCTGTCAGACTATGCTGCCCCTTCGGACCGAGGCCGAATTCCAGGTCGGCGACATCCATCGTTAACGCTTTGCCAGCCAGATGAAGCTTGGGCGACTTCCACTTTTGAGATTTTCTGTCCCACTGCCCGCTTGCTGCAAACTTCAGTTCGGGGTCTTCGATCAACCAGTCCGGACCACTGACCTGAAGCTGCTGCAAGCTGAGCGCCATTTCGTTGACGTCGACGTGCCTTGAATCCATTGTCAGAGTGGTTGTCAGATTCACGTTCCCGGCCAGTCGCCAGCCGTTAAGCGTGACAAACGGTCGTATCCTGTCCTGCCACGACGCAAGACTGCCTTTGAGTTTCGCATTTGCAGAATAGGCTGACGTCGGTGACTTCAAGTCGACCGGGTTTTGCAGAATCAGATCGAGCGTATCACCACCGCTGTGCAAATGGACTTCACCTGTGTCGGCACTGGTCAGCGTTGAGTGTGAGTCGGTTTGAAAATTCGCTGTGACAGTTAATTCAAGATGTTGTTCGCGCCAGACGTTGTCCTTGGACAGGACGTAAGCGAAATCATTGAGCGCGATATCGGATGTCAGCGCAACGTGAGTGTTGTCATTTCGCTTCAGTTCGCCAGTCGCCTCCATCTGACCGGACAGTTCTTCGATGCCAAGATCGACAAACCGTTCGATGTTCACCAACAGTTTGGACAGATCACCGCGTGCCTGGAACTTCGCATCATCCAGTGTTCCACTGCCCTTCACGAGCAGGAACTCGGAACGGCACTCCAGTCGGTCCATGACAATCGTATCGTGTTCGCGGTGGGCATTGACAAACGTGGCAATCGGCTTGTCCCAGGTCACCGTTTTTCCGGCATTGAGTGCACTCAATCCAACGATTCCCGCCACTCCTGACCACTTCCGCACGCCGTCGACGGCGACACCCACGAATTGCACCTTGACGTCGCCTGAAGTGATTTCAATTCCTTCGCGGATCCGGAGCGTCTGCGGCAACAGGGCCGCCAGTTTTTTCAGGTCGACCTGGCCTTGAAGATGATAGTCTTCGTCGCTGAGCAGCGATTGCACCAGTTCCATCGATGATTTCTGGGAGTGACTGTCGAGCAGAAAATCGCCCGTCGCTGTGAACTCGCCAACGTCGGTCGCCAGCTTCAGGTTCTGCATCGCGAGATGTCCCTCAGTCGCGGCTGCCTGACCGGAAAACTCCACTTTCTGCAAAGCCAGTTTGTCACTCTTCAGTGCGTCAATTCCGGCGATGATCAAGCCTTCGATTGAGATCGTTCCTTCCCAATGCCAGTCCAGGCCAGACTCGGTCGATGTCAGTGCGACCGATGAATCTGCGTTGAGCTCGCCTTCGAATTCCGCCTTCGGGGCAATGCGAGGAGCGAGCGGGTTCAGGCGCGCAAGGCTCCAATGGGCCGCTCGCAGCGCCGCCAATTTGATTGGTGAAGCGTGCGACGAGGGTTTTTCGTCAGGTGGATTTCCATAATGGAACGCCAGCCAGTCGGTGGCTGTCTGGTCACTGCGCGATGTCGGTGGATTTCCGATCGTAAGATCGAACTCGTCCAGAGCTCCCTGGCTGATGGCAAGGCGGACGGAAATGGGATTGATCGACGCCTGACGTTTCAGTCCTGGATGCTCGACGTCAATCTGTGCGTTGTCGATTTCGACAACAAAGCCAAGTGCGGATTTGCTGGATGGCAAACTAACGTTGGAATCTTCGGATGACGGTGCGGTAAGGGGGCGCCCGATAAGTTTTGCGAGCGCGCGTTCGACGTTGGAATCAGAATCGGACAGCGAGACATGAATGACGGGATCGACAACTTTAATTGTCCCGATGTTTCCCGGTCGGGTGACGATTTGCCAAAGTGTTTCGCTAGTTGAAATCTGAGCGACTTCAAGCAGGTCATGGCCATCTTCGTCTCGGACGTGAAAGTTCTTGACAACGACGGGAGAAGTCCAGTTCAACGATAGTTCACCAAACACGACCTCACCGGTGTAATTTGGAACCAGCAGTTTTGGCAGCCGATTTCGAAGCTCGGTTGTGGCGATGATGATTGGCGCGAACCAGCAACAAATGCCGAGAATGACAATGAAGCACAATCCACGATTCAACCAACGACGACGCTTGGGTTGTGGTGGTTTGACAGCAACATCTTGTTGAGCAGCCGGTTTTGACACTGCTACCGGATTGGCCATGATTTCCCGATCATTCAATTGTGATTCCATTCGCAAGCCATGCGGGAAGCGCTTTCACCAGTCAGCTTCCGCGGAAAACCGAAATCCCAGGATGATCTTCCGCACGAGATAAGGATGGCATAGATCGAAGTCCATTTTCGAAGATGTCGTCGAGGTCTTCGACGCGATGTTGTCGAACCGAGTCAATTCGAATGCACACGTTTATTTCAGATTGAATGGGGTGTGTACCCAACTTTATGCGCGGTCTGCGTGGGCGAATTATATGCCATTTCTGATAAATCGGTCGACAGCAGATTTCGACGCGATGTCGGTCTTGTCGGCGATTCGAGTCGGTTCTATAACCCGGCCGTTCGGCGGACGTCATACGATTCCGTCGGAGGTGCCAAACCTATTGCGAGGGCTTGGATCGATTCAACAGTGAGTGCTAGACACTACTGGATCCCGCCCTATTCGCCTGCGACTCCACCGTCGCAATCCCGACGTCCGCCGAACAACAAGACACCGCGATGTTCATCGAACACCGCGGTGTTTTTGTAGCCGTCTCGCTCCGCGAGAGGAAAGCCGAAGCGCGTTCACCAACGTCCGCGCGCACAGCGCGGCATGGCCGCAGAACATCGTTGGCGAGATTGGCCATCATCTCGCGGAGCGAGATGGCTACAAACGCGCCCTGACCCAGTTGATCAGTCCACCAGCGCGCAACACGGCAACTTGCCGCGACGACAGTGACTGCTGAGCAATGAAGGTGCGGTTCTGTGTGACATTCTGCACGGTCTGCCGAACTCCCGGTCGTATGTCGCTCAAACCAGATAAGCGCAGTCTGTCCCCCACTTGAAGCCTGTCCGCATCGTGCGGGTCGACAAAGGTCAGAGGAAGGATCCCGAAATTCACCAGATTCTGCCAATGAATGCGGGCAAAACTGAGCGCCACAACGACGCGCAGACCCAGATATCGTGGCGCCAGCGCCGCGTGTTCGCGACTGGATCCCTGTCCGTAATTGGCACCGCCGACGATGATGTGCCCACCCTGCTCACGGATGGCCGTAGCGCGTTCCGAATAGGTCGGATCGACCATGTCGAATGCAAATCTGCTGATCTGCGGGATGTTGCTGCGGTAGGGCAGCACGCGTGAGCCCGCTGGAAGAATTTCGTCGGTTGAGATGTTGTCTTTCACTTTCAGCAGAACCGGCAAATCAAATGCGTCGGGCAATGGCTCGAACTCGGGCAACTTCGCAATGTTCGGGCCCTTTTCGAAAGCGACGAGGTGTGCTTGATCGAGCGGCAATGGTGGCACGAGCAGCGCGGCAGCCGACGTCACGTCGCTGAACAGGTCTGGTTCGTTGATTGCCGGATAATCCATCCCAAGTGTTCGCGGATCAGTGATTACTCCCGTGAGGGCGGCAGCGGCAGCTGTCTCAGGACTTGTCAGACAGACCTTGTCCTCGCGGGTTCCCGAGCGCCCCGGAAAGTTGCGAGGTACCGTCCGCAGGCTCAGCTTGTCAGTCGCAGGCGCCTGACCCATTCCAATGCAGCCATTGCAACCTGCCTGATGGATCCGCGCCCCGGCCTGAAGCAGTGAAAGCAAATGTCCGTCGCGCACCAATTGGGCCAGAATCTCCCGCGACGTTGGATTGACGTCAAACGACACCTGACCGCTGCATTTTCGACCCTTTACCATTTCCGCGACGACGGCAAAATCACGATAGCCAGGATTGGCTGATGAACCGATGTATGCTTGATAAATCACCTGACCAGCTACTTCGCGAACTGGTCGAACGTTTCCAGGACTGGAAGGCATCGCGATCAGTGGCTCCAATCGCGACAGGTCGATTTCCTCAACTTTGTCATAGTTGGGGTGCGGATCGGGAAGCAATTCGATCCAGTCTTGCTCTCTGTTTTGCGACTTCAGAAATCGGAGCACCGTTTCGTCAGAGGGAAAAACAGTGCTGGTGGCACCGAGTTCGGTTCCCATATTGGCGATGACATGTCTATCCATTGCCGACAGACATTTCAATCCAGGTCCATGATACTCCAGGACGCAGCCAACCGCACCGTCGACATCATGGCGACGAAGTAACTCCAGTATGACGTCCTTCGCGCTGACCCATGCCGGAAGATCGCCAACAAGTCGAATCCCCCAGACTTTGGGCGTTGTCACGTAGAACGGATGCCCCGCCATCGCCAGCGCCACTTCCAACCCGCCAGCGCCGATTGCCAGCATGCCGATTGCTCCTGCCGCCGGCGTGTGGCTGTCCGACCCCAATAGCGTTTTTCCCGGCTTGCCGAATCGCTCCTGATGAACGGGATGACTGACTCCGGCACCCGGCGGGCAGTACCAGACCCCCAGCCGCTGACAGGCACTTCGTAGAAACAGATGATCGTCGGCGTTCTTGAAGTCCTCTTGCAGCAGATTATGATCGACATACTGAACCGATACTTCGGTTCGCACACGGTCGAGATTCATCGCTTCAAGTTCCAGCATGACCAAGGTGCCTGTGGCATCCTGAGTCAATGTCTGATCGATCGACAACCCGACTTCTTCCCCCGGTGCCAGCCCCCCTTCGACCAGATGCAACTGCATGAGTTTCTGCGTGACGGTGTTTCCCATAATTGCATTTCTCCGCGGCCCGATTTCACGGAAGTGAGCATGAATTCAAATTTCCCCTGGAGATCGGGCCTCAATCGGCCGTCCGCTTCAGATCTTATTGGGCGACTGCCCTGACAACAGTGCCATGAGATCTGATACGCAAGGGACGTACCACACCATTATTCGTCTCCCAATAGGGAGTAATCTGTCGGAATCCACTCGGTGACGCGTCATCGAACGACAAGTGCCAGCAACACACAAAATCGTAAGATGCTGGTGCACCGCGGATTTGGAACGCGGACTGCTCATAGTGAATCTGGCCAATTCGAAGGCACAGGGGATTGGCCCAGAATGAATCCCAAAACACCACGCTGGAACAATTTCACGCGCAATTCATGTCCAAATGTGAGGAGGGGTTAAAATCATGACCAAGAAAAAACAGTTCGGAGAGCCGAAGAAAACAAGCTCTGCAACTCCCGCGAAGATCCCACAGGAGAGAAAACGTATTCCATCATCCGGTTTAATTCAGGCGTTGCCTGCTCCTCAGGCCGATCCCCATTCCGAATCCGGCGAACCTGGAGGCGGACGCGGACGATTGGACAATGTCAGCGGGTCGCCTCAAAGAGGCGTGCGGATCGACCCTGACATCATGGAAGGACGGCCTGGTTACGAAGAAAGCGGAACGTCGGAGATCATTCCGGCAGAGCGCCTGGCAGGAAAAACGACGAAGAATCGGCAGCGCGGTTAATTCAGGCGGTGATCGGCAAAGGTTTTCTTCCGGCTCTTCGCCGACTCTGACTCATGCAACAATGATCGCGGTGATTGTTCGCGTGGTTTGTCGTGCCCGACATCCAGATCTTCAAAAAAACAGGCGGAGCCGCCCCTTGGACTGCTCCGCCACCGTGTCTAGATTCTATCGTTTTGAAGAGCTCTGAAAGTACTCAAAGCCCCTGCTTTGGATACACGACAAATCGCTTTCCCTTTTGGACGGACAAACAGGGGACATTCGTTTGTGCCAGCACTGCTTCAACATCCTCACAGACAACCGCGGGGCCGGACCACAGCAATTTATCATGATAAACACGCTGTTTGAGACCTGCTCGTCTCATATCCTGCATGAATCGACACAATTGCTTTTTGTTTTGTTCCTTGGCGGTTTCATAAACCGCGTTCAACTTCATCTTGGGATCGCTCATCGACTGCTCCTGGAATACGGATTCACCCATTCGATTATATCGAGGGAGGCGGGATTCTGTTCTTTAAATCTTGCTTGAATGTAAAGAATCTTGTGATTGGCCGATCAAAAACCGCAGTTTTGCGGGAGACGCCAGGTTTTCGCCGGCCAAAGACGTCACTAATCGCTGACGTTTTCGAGGCCCGGGCCGAGCGACTTGAGAGCCCCGTTCTGTGTGGCAATCGCCTTGAACACGTTCGAATTGATTTGCTTGGAAACTGATCTTGCTCTGCACTGGCACAAATGTAGTTTGGGGATCATCGATATCAACTCTGACCTTTCGAGTTCGAAACAATTCACTTTCAGGGCTTGTGTGATCTGCGAAAGCACTTGATCATACGTTCTCAAACCTGTCGGAATTCAGTTAGAATTGGGGCTCCAGCAGACGATGTCTCCTAATACAATTAGATCGTGATTGATGGACTGATGGCAGTTTTTTCCGGTTTGCTCGTCCCAGTTGCGCTGCGAGTGGGCCAAGAGGTGTCACCATGACAGCCGCGAGGAAATGTTTGCCGTCGAATTTTTAGAGACCGCCTGGTCGGAAAGCTCACGAACCGGCTTTCATTGAGGGAAAACTTGGCCACTTCAGAAACACCCATTGCGTTGCAAAAAACTGAGACTGGTGACGTCGTGCATCTTGCGCCCGAGCAGGTCGTTCACCTTGTTCCTGGAAAGATTGATGACAAACCCGAACGCGAATGGGTTTCGCGGAAGACGCAAGCCGACGTTGCGAAAGGAAAGTTTCCCTTCGGTTACATCGTCTGGACGCTTGTCTTCGTGTTGGCTGCGGTCGGGTGGTCCTACCACGAGAAATGGTGGCCTTCAGTTGCACCGTACTTAGGTCTCGAAAAAAAGGAAGTCACAAAGCCAGTACGAATCATCCCCGTCGTGACGGCGACGGTCGAGAAAAAAGATATGGAGGTCTTTATCAACGGTTTGGGGACGGTGACCGCCTTTAAGACCGTCACGATTCGTAGTCGCGTCGAAGGAGAACTGGTGAATGTCGCCTTCACCGAAGGACAAATGGTCGAAGAGAATGATTTACTGGCCGAAATCGACAAACGCCAATTCGAAGTGATGCTGGAACAGGCCGAAGGAACGTTGCTTCGTGACGAAGCGACCCTGAAAACTGCCGAGTCCACGCTAAGACGTTATCAAGAATTAACAGAGAAGAAGTCGATCGCGGCGCAGCAGGTCGATGATCAACGCGCGCTGGTGGCACAAACCCGCGGTGCCATCAAATCCGACCATGCAATGGTCTCTAACGCGAAATTGCAATTGATTTACTGCCACATCACCGCTCCCATCAGTGGTCGAATCGGTTTGCGACTGGTCGACAAGGGTAACATTGTCCGCGCGAACGATCTGACAGGATTGGCCGTCATCACACAACTTCAGCCGATCGCAGTCTATTTCACCGTTCCCCAGGACGATATTTCGCGCGTTCAGAAGGCGACGCTCGACGGCCATGAATTGACAGTCATCGCTTACGATCGCAACTTCACGACAAAACTGGCCACAGGTAAGCTACTGGCCATTGACAATCAAGTTGACGTGACCACCGGCACCGTGCGATTGAAGGCCGTGTTCGATAACGACGACGGGTTGTTGTTCCCGAATCAGTTTGTGAATGCGCGTCTGTTGGTGGACACCAGGAAAGATGCCATTGTGGTCCCGACAGCGGCCGTCCAGCGCGGCCCGAATTTTACGTTTGTGTACGTCGTTCAGCCGGACGAAGAAGTCGACAAGGAGGGCAATAAACTCGAAAAGGTCGACTTGCGAATCGTGACGACGGGCCTTGCGGAAGGTGCCCTGACCGCGGTCACTTCCGGACTTGAACCCGGCGAGATCGTCGTCACCGACGGACTGGACAAGTTGCAAAAGAATTCAAAAGTTTCCACGGGAAGCAAGGAAAAGGAATCGGGAAAAAAATCAGATTCGTCTGACAAAAGTCCGACTGCCAAATCCGAGTCGGGGGAACAGCTGGCAAAATCGACCAAGTCCCCTGAGAAACCGGTGAAACCGGTCGAACAGCCAGCCAGACGAACCGATCAATCCGAAAAGCCGGCCGATCAGTCTGCCAAGAAGGATTCACAATGAATCCATCCCGGCCATTTATTTTACGGCCGGTCGCGACAGTGCTGTTGATGGTCGCGATTTTGCTTTCCGGCCTCGTGGCCTACCGACTGCTGCCAGTTTCCGCATTGCCTCAGGTCGATTATCCAACGATCCAGGTGGTCACCTTCTATCCGGGAGCCGGTCCCGACGTGATGACATCGTCGGTCACCGCACCACTGGAACGGCAATTCGGACAGGTCCCAGGGCTGACTCAAATGACGTCGTCCAGTTCGGAAGGCTGTTCCGTCATTACGTTGCGGTTCGATCTGGAATTGAATATCGATGTCGCGGCACAACAGGTTCAGGCGGCGATCAACGTCGCTTCAAGTTTTCTGCCGGTGGATTTGCCGAATCCGCCGATTTACACGAAGACCAATCCGGCGGATGCGCCGATTCTGACCCTTGCTTTGTCATCTGACACCTTGCCGTTGTCGAAAGTGGAAGACCTGGCCGACACTCGTCTGGCCCAGAAGATCTCACAATTGGGCGGCGTCGGGATGGTCAGCATCAGCGGCGGTCAAAAGCCTGCGATTCGCGTTCAGGCCAATCCGATGGCGTTGTCGTCACTGGGCCTGAACCTGGAAGATCTGCGGACGGCATTGGCACAGGCAAACGTGAATCAAGCCAAGGGCAGTTTCGACGGGACCCGCCAGGCGTATACGATCGGTGCCAACGACCAGTTGCTGACCAGTGATCAATACCGCCAGTTGATCGTCGCCTATCGCAACGGGGCGCCGATCAAATTGACGGAAGTCGCCGACGTCATTGATGGAGTTGAAAATCTGCGGCAAGCCGCCTGGAAAAATGACCGGCCGGCGGTGATTTTGAACATCCAACGCCAACCCGGCGCCAACATCATTGAAGTCGTCGATCGCGTGAAATCGCTGTTGCCCCAGTTGCAGGATTCGCTGCCCGCTTCGATTGACGTTTCGATTCTGACTGACCGGACAATCACAATTCGGGCGTCGGTCGAGGACGTCCAGCACGAATTGATGATGACGATCGCGCTGGTCGTCTTCGTGATCTTTGTTTTTCTGCGCAACATCCCCGCCACGGTCATTCCCAGCGTCGCCGTTCCGTTGTCGCTGATCGGTACGTTTGGAGTGATGTATCTGCTCGAGTATAGCCTCAACAATTTGACACTGATGGCCCTGACGATTTCCACGGGATTTGTCGTCGATGACGCCATTGTGATGGTCGAGAACATCATGCGCTATATCGAAGAAGGCGATTCGCCGCTGGAGGCGGCACTCAAGGGGTCGGAACAAATTGGATTCACGATCGTCTCGTTAAGCGTTTCGCTGATCGCGGTGCTGATTCCTTTACTTTTCATGGGCGACATCGTCGGTCGGCTGTTTCGAGAATTTGCCGTCACGCTCAGTGTCACGATTCTGCTTTCGGCGATCGTCTCGCTGACATTGACGCCGATGATGTGCGCCAAACTGCTAAAGCATCAACCGAGTTCGCAGCAATCGGCTTTGTTTCGCGCGTCGGAATACGCGTTCGAGTCGGTCATCTGGGTCTACGGAAAGACTCTCACCTGGGTGCTTCGCCATCAAACGATGACACAATTCGTGTCAGTGATCACGTTGATTGCGACAGTGCAGCTTTACCTGATCGTTCCCAAGGGATTTTTCCCGGTTCAGGACACCGGTGTCATTCTGGGGATTTCTGAGGCTTCCCAGGATATTTCATTCGAGGCGATGGCCGAGCGGCAACAGGAATTGAATCGTGCGATTCTTGAGGATCCCGCCGTCGACAGTCTATCGAGTTTCATCGGCGTCGACGGGACGAACACCACGATGAACAGTGGTCGTATTCAGATCAATCTCAAGCCACTTGAAGAACGGCATCTCAGCGCGTCCGATGTCATCACGCGACTTCAGCCGCATCTGGAAAAGATCACCGGAATCACCCTGTACATGCAGCCGGTTCAAGACCTGACAGTCGAAACGCGCGTCAGCCGCACTCAATATCAGTACAGCCTGGAAGACCCCGATGCGAAGGAACTCGCGGTGTGGGCGCCGCGATTCGTCAAGAAACTGCAATCACTGCCCCAATTGCGCGATGTCACCAGCGACCAGCAGAATTCGGGATTGCAGGCGCGTGTCGTCATTGATCGCGATACCGCTTCACGACTGGGCGTCACTCCACAAGTCATTGACAACGCTCTTTACGATGCGTTCGGGCAGCGGCAGATTTCGATCATGTTCACGCAATTGAATCAGTACCGTCTGGTTCTTGAAGTCAAACCTGAATTCAAAAACGACCCGCAGGATTTGAAAGAGATTTATATTCATGCTCCCGTTGGAGGAAATATCCCGCTGAGTAGTTTTACTCATATGGAGCAAGATTCGACTCCGCTGACGGTGAACCATCAGGGCCAGTTTCCCGTTGTCACGGTCTCGTTCAATCTCACTCCGGGAGTCTCGCTGGGTGAAGCCGTTGAAGCGATCGCAGCGGCCAAAAGTGAACTGAATCTGCCAGCCAGCATCGTGGCAGGCTTCCAGGGCACCGCCGAAGCGTTTCAAGCCTCTCTCAAGAATACACCGCTGTTGATTCTGGCGGCGCTGGTCACCGTGTACATCGTGCTGGGCGTTCTCTACGAAAGTTACATTCATCCGATCACGATCCTGTCGACGTTGCCCTCCGCGGGTGTGGGCGCTCTGGTCGCATTGCTGATCTGCCGGACGGATCTCAGCGTCATTGCGCTGATTGGAATCATTCTGCTGATCGGAATCGTCAAGAAAAACGCCATCATGATGATCGACTTCGCGTTGGACGCCCAACGCAATCAAGGCAAATCGCCGCACGAAGCGATCTATGAAGCTTGCCTGTTGCGCTTCCGCCCGATCATGATGACGACGATGGCGGCGCTGCTGGGTGCTGTTCCGCTGGCAATGGGCACGGGCGTCGGTTCAGAATTGCGTAGGCCGCTCGGCATCACGATCATTGGCGGCTTGATTTTCAGTCAGTTGCTGACTCTGTATACGACGCCAGTAATTTATCTCTGGTTTGACTGGCTGGCCACTCTCATTGGATTCGGTGGCGCGTCAGGTCCGCTGCATGGAGAGGACGAATGAGTCTTTCATCTCCCTTCGTGCATCGGCCGGTTGGAACCACGCTGTTGACTGTGGCCATCACATTGGCGGGTGCGCTGGGTTACATGTTGTTGCCCGTCTCGCCCCTGCCGCAGGTTGATTTTCCGTCGATCAGCGTTTCGGCCAGCCTGCCGGGCGCCAGCCCTGAAACAATGGCGTCGGCGGTGGCGACGCCGCTGGAACGGCAATTCGGCCGAATCGCCGGGATCACCGAGATGACTTCCGCCAGCACGCTGGGCGTGTCGAGCGTTACAATGCAGTTCGACCTCGATCGCGACATCAATGCAGCGGCGCGCGACGTGCAGGCCGCCATCAACGCGGCGCGCGGCCAATTGCCGACGAATCTTCCCAATAATCCGTCTTATCGAAAGGTGAATCCAGCGGATTCACCGATCACAATTCTGGCGCTGACCTCCGACACCTACACGCGAGGACAACTGTACGACGCCGCTTCAACGATTCTGCAGCAGCGACTGTCGCAAGTCGCTGGAGTGGGACAAGTGGTGGTCGGTGGCGGCTCGGCTCCTGGTGTTCGAGTGGATTTGAATCCCACTGTTCTCAATCACTTCGGTCTGGGCCTGGAAGATGTTCGCACGGCGCTGGCGGCGGCGAACGCGAACCGTCCCAAAGGTTCCATCGCCGATGATTTTCGCACCTGGTCGATCACCTCGACCGATCAGTTGATGACGGCCGCCGAATATGAGCCGTTATTCGTGGCCTATCGAAACGGTGCTCCCGTTCGGCTGGCAGACATTGCCACTGTTACGGATTCTGTCGAAGACCTGCGAGCATACGGCATCTTTGTCGAAAAAGTCGATGACACCCCCATTGCCCGGCCAACAATCATGATCATGGTCTTTCGTCAACCGGGGGCCAACATCATCGCCACCGTTGATCGAATCGTCGATCTCTTGCCGCAACTTGAGGCTCAGATTCCTGCGGATATGAATCTTGCCGTGGCGATGGATCGTACGGGAACAATCCGCGCTTCTCTGCATGATGTGCAATTCACGCTGCTGATTTCCATCGCGCTCGTGATCCTGGTGGTCTTTCTATTTTTGCGAGATCTTCGCGCCACTTTCATTCCGACGGTCGCCGTTCCGGTTTCACTCGTTGGAACGTTCGGCGTGATGTATCTCTGCAACTACAGCCTCGACAATCTTTCACTGATGGCACTGACGATCGCGACAGGTTTCGTTGTCGACGACGCGATTGTCGTTATCGAGAACATCTCACGGCATCTCGAAGACGGGATGAAGCCGATGGCGGCGGCACTGCTCGGTGCCAAAGAAATCGGCTTCACAGTCCTTTCGATCAGTATCTCGCTGGTGGCCGTGTTCATTCCCATTCTGCTGATGAACGGGATTGTAGGACGGTTGTTTCGCGAATTTGCCGTCACGCTTTCCGTGGCCATCGCAGTCTCACTGGTTGTTTCATTGACGACAACCCCCATGATGTGCGCGATGCTGCTGAAATCCAAAGACGAACAGAAGCATGGTCGGCTGTTTCTGTTCAGTGAAAAGATCTTTGATGGAATTCTGTGGATTTATGAAGTCACGCTGAAAATCGTCTTACGGCACCCGCGCGTCACGGGATGTGTGACAATCGCAACGATTCTCTTCACGATCTATCTGTACGTCGTGATCCCGAAAGGCTTCTTTCCCCAACAGGATACCGGTCGACTGACCGGCAACTTGATGGCCGATCAGGACATTTCCTTCCAGCAGATGTCGAAACTATTGAAACAGTTCGCTATCGCCGCCACCGAAGATCCTGCCGTCACGGGTATGGTGGCATCGATTGGTGGAACGAACAGCGGAGCTTCCAATACCGCGCGAATGTTCATCACGCTGAAGCCGCTGCGCGAACGAAAGATGAGTGCCGACGAGATCATTGCGAGGATTCGCAAAAAGACGTCAAAACTGCCAGGAGCGACGTTGATTCTGCAACCAGTGCAAGACCTGCGGATCGGCGGGCGTTCGAGCAGTGCACAGTACCAGTACACGCTCAAGGGCGACAATCTGACCGAATTGAGTCATTGGAGCACGAAGTTGCTTCGCGCCATGCGGGAAATCAAGGGACTGGCTGACGTCAACACCGACCAGCAGAATAAAGGTCTGCAAACAAAGCTGATGGTCGATCGTGATACCGCTTCGCGCTTGGGAATTAACATGACGACCATCGATAACACCTTGTACGACGCCTTCGGACAGAGGCAGGTTTCGACGATCTACAAGTCTCTGAACCAGTACCACGTCGTGATGCAGGTGGAATCAGAGTTCTCGCAGAATCCCGATTCATTGCGACACATTTTTGTGCGGGGACTGGCCGATGCGCAGATTCCCCTGAACACCTTGTACCGCCAGTCGTCGACAGAATCGGCGTTAAGCGCGAATCATTCGGGTCAATTTCCGTCGGTGACAATCTCGTTCAATTTGACGCTGGGCACCGCACTGGGAGACGTCGTTCCGAAGATCGAGCAGGCCGCAATCGATCTGGGTATCCCCGAAAATATTCAGGGCCGATTTCAAGGGACGGCGCAGGCCTTTCAAGATTCATTACGGAATCAGCCCTGGCTGTTGCTGGCGGCGATCGTCACGGTCTATATCGTGCTCGGTGTTCTGTACGAGAGCTATATTCACCCGATCACAATTCTGTTGTCATTGCCGCCGGCGGGAGTCGGCGCTCTTTTGGCGCTGATGATGTGCGGAGTCGAATTGAACGTGATGGGTATGATTGGCATTCTGCTCTTGATCGGGATCGTGAAGAAGAACGCGATCATGATGATCGATTTTGCCCTCGAAGCCGAACGCAATCATGGCAAATCTCCTGAAGAAGCGATTTACGAAGCCTGTGTCTTGCGGTTTCGTCCCATTACAATGACGACCCTGGCAGCGCTGCTCGGTGGATTGCCGCTGGCATTGGGGACGGGTGACGGTGCCGAATTGCGTCGGCCACTGGGAATCGCAATTGTAGGCGGTCTGATCTTCAGTCAGATGCTCACTCTCTATACAACCCCGGTCGTTTACTTATTCTTCGATTGGCTTTGTCTGTGGTGTGATCGTTTGCGTTTTGGAAAGAAATCTGTGAGGCCGGAACATGCCCCAGCCATTGCCCTCAACCCCCATGACGCTGGAACAGTTTGAAGAGAAACTTCTGGACGGTGACCGCTGGGTCGAATTGGTCGAGGGACGTTTCGTCCGGTTGAGTCCTCCTGACGATGCGCATGGGGACGTTGTTCGCAATTTGTCGCGGTCGCTCGCGGCCTATCTCAAAAGATCGACCGACACATCTGCTGTTTTTGAATTGCCACTGATCGTTCGCAGAGAACCGGTTACGGTTCGATCGCCTGCCGTTTCACTGTTTCGTTTTCAGCCGGGCGGCCGATTCGCTGAAACCGACAAACTGCTGACGGAAACCTGCCCGGCACTCGTCATCGAAATTGCCTCGACAAACGAACGTCGCGACGCGATGGCCAACCGCGTCAGGGCTTATCTCGAATGGGGCGTCGCCGGGGTTTGGGTGATCGATCCGGTCTCGCGACACGTACATCAGTTTCATGGGCACAGTTCAGCTCAAATGTTGAAGGAACCGCAAGTCCTGACCGGATATCCCGTGCTGCCCGGCCTGGCGATCCCGATCTCGGATCTGTTTCGTCCGCCCGAGTGGCTGAAGGCGGCTGAGAGGCTAGAGGTTTGATCCACTCTGCGAACGATTGGCGCCCAACGCGGGTAGCGATTTTTAGAGTTCGAGCGACTGGTGCCACTGGCGGTGCTTTGACCGCCAGTGTCTTTTTTTGGGAAGCGAGAACACTGGCGGACGAAGACGCCGCCAGTGGCACCCGAACTCCCATGGTTTCTCGTAAAATACAGTACGAAAATCGTTACCCACGTTGATTGGCGCCGGGAACCCAAAGCACATCCTGTTGACCGTTTCCGTTCGCGCACCGCGCCAGGACGAACAGCAAGTCCGACAGGCGATTGAGATAGATGATCACCTGCGGATTGACCTGTTCGATCGCGGCCAATCGCAGGACTTCGATTTCGCTTCGACGGCAAACTGTCCTTGCGACATGCAACCGCGCGGCGGTCGTTGAACCTCCGGGCAGAATGAAGCTCGTGAGCGGTTTCAGCCTTTCATTCGCAGCATCGATCCAGTGTTCGACTTGCGTCACCTGTTCGGCCGTCACGCGCAGGGGAGTGTGTGCGGGCGGCTCCTTCGATTCCGGAACACAAAGGTCGGCGCCGAGATCGAACAAATCGTTCTGAATTCGTGTCAGAATGCCGGCCAATTCCGTCTCTTTGTCGGCGGCCAGAACGCACCCGAGCGTCGAATTCAATTCGTCGACAGTACCATAGGCGACGATTCTCACGTCTGTTTTCGGAACGCGACGACCATCTCCCAATGATGTTTCACCCGTATCGCCCGTTTTTGTATAGATTCGATTGAGGTAGACCATGATTATTCCTCGCGGTCATACAACGGTCCGTTGATGCGGATCGGACGAATGTCGAGTCGGACGTTGACGATCGTGTAATCATCCCCGCCAAACAGCTCCGTGTACCAGGCGATACTGTCATTATCTCGAGTGAATTTGAATTCAAATCCGTCGACGGGGCCTTTCCTGGCAGCGAGTCCGTCAAAGGCCAGTCCTGTCGCAACCGGGTTGACACTTTCCATCAAGGTCCCCATCAGGTCGATCACAGTCGTGTTGCTCAGAATGTCATTCACAAATAGCGGTCGCCTGAGTTCCGGTTTGTAATCGGGCGATTTTGGATCGAGTTTGAGTTTTTCGTCGTCGAGCTTCTCTTGAGACGGAATCACTTCGAGCGTCTTCAAATCGAATCGATCGCCGCGGTCGAGATAGGTCAGCCGCGCGTTTTTGAGATTGAACCGGCCCAGCGACGCATCATGTTCGGCGCGGGAAAGATCCATGACGAGTGCCCCTTTGTAACCGATGACGCGAACGTCTTTTTCATTCGTGACGATGATTGCTGAATTCTCGTCGACGCCGATTCCGTATTTGAACCCCTGATTCTGCATTGCGACCAGAGTCCGGGCAAAACGGCCACGAATTAACAAATGTTGATCGACAAACCAGTCGTCCTGGATGAAACCCAATCCTCGATCGATTTCTTTGCCCCAGCGAACACCTTTCTGCATCGTGTCGAGTACCGATTCGGCATCGCGGTACATGACGCGGCTCATCACTGCGGCTCCGGCACTCGTCCCGGCAATCACCCCTCCTTTGCGATACACCTCCCAGATCGCTTCGAGCATTGGAGTGTGCTGGCCTTCGGGTGTGAACAAAGCTTTGACGATCTTGTCCTGCTCGCCACCGATCAGGAACACTCCCGTCGCTTCGCGCACCGGTTCAACGAGGTCAGGGTCGGAAACGGCTTCCTGGGGCGTTTTCGCGACGACCTTCCAGGCAACAGGAACCAGGAATGCATCAGCACCCGCTTTGTTCAGGGCCGAAATGACCCACCCCCCTTTTTTGACGGGTTCACCGCTGGCAGTCGGAAAAACGGCAATGCGCGAACCAGGACCACCCGCCAGTTCGACGATCTCATCCCAGTACTCGTGTTGATTGAAGCGTTCAGAACCTCCGATGATCACCAGCGACCCACGTCCGCGCGTTTCCTTCGGCACGACGTCTTCTGCCAATCCACACACCGGGACAGCAAAAAAACAGAGCAACCCAAGCAAAATGGACCGCCAAAACCGGATCCTCAACGAGACCTCCGTCGCTTCGGCGAAAATCTTCGGCGACCGAAAAATGCTGAAACTCCCGAAACAACGGCAGCGCATGACGTCTCGCGACCGTGCGTATCGACACAAAGAACCCGCTCGCTCAATCATAGACAATGACAAATCCATTCGTCGTCTTTGAAACCTCTGAAACAACCCGAATTATACGCGAAGCCACGAGGAATCGACCACACCGGATCGTAACTGTCGGAAACCATTTCCAGACTTTGACTTTGATTCAATCCGCAGGGATACTCGGATGATGATGAACCTCATCCGAAACAGCGGGGATTACCTGTGGTCGATTCACCATCGAAACTTCCACCAACGATTTCTGATCGCTACGCCCCCAACATTCCGTTTCCCGCATATGCTTTTGTTCCAGCTCGGCATCCTCATCCCGTGACAGATCCTCGCGGCCACAGTTACGGACAATCGCACGTCGTGCCGCCGCCACTCAAATCCGATTATCCGATGGAATCAAATGGATTCCTGTTTGCGATTGATCTTTTCAATGCCGGATTTTATTGGGAAGCGCATGAAGCATGGGAAGGATTGTGGGTGGCTGCTGGACGAACAGGCGTGCAGGCGGATTTTCTAAAAGGATTGATCAAGCTGGCTGCGGCTGGAGTGAAGGCGCGTGAAGGTCGATCGGTCGGAGTGCAGCGCCATGCGCGACGTGCTGCGGAACTCTTCCGAGGGGTTCTGGCCCATCAACAATCCGTTGATCAACAGACCTATGCCGGTCTGTCGATCAGTGATTTGATTGCAGCAGCGAATCAACTCGTTTTGAGGCCCATCGTCGACGCCGCACCATCGGTCGGTGGACGACCGGTGCTCGCGCTCCAGTTGAAGATTGGAAACTAGTGCTTTGTCACCGCAAAGATTTCGGGTGCCACTGGTGGCGGCCTTGGGCCACCAGTGTCTTGCCGTCGATCGATCAATTGTCGTTATAAGACACTGGCAGCGAAGCCAGTGGCCAGTGGCACCAAACCCGAAATCTGAGCGTTGACAATGTACCAAAGCCCGTTTCACAATCGCGGTCGGGCACCGAATCGGAATGAATCCGCCAGCTTTTCAATCGATTCCGGTCCAACATATTCACGGACACTTCGTTTCCCGATCCACCAGTATGCGGGACCTTCAATGATGATTCGAATCTTTTGTAATTGCAGACGGCGAACGAGTCCCAAAGCTACACCGACTTGAAACCGATCTTGTGGATAGAGGGGAACATAAACCTCGTCCAGCGACCAGCGGTCAATTCGAAACGGATGCCACTCATACCACTCATCGAATACCATTTGTGAACCCACGTATTGTTTCAAATTCGCGGGTAACTTTTCGACTTCCTCTTCGGCGAGATACACGGTCACGCGTTCGGGCCTGGCCGCATAAACGGCCCAGGCGGGCCAGTGATCACAGAGCCCAAACGGTTCCAGCACCGGCCAGATCAGCGCCGCAATCACGACGAGCCTGGCCAGCGAATTGCGAATCCGAGCGGTCCGGTCTGTGGGCATAGCGCCCACCATGAGAGGTCCATCGATCACTTTGCCCGACTGATTCACGCCACAAAACAACATCCAATTCTGGCTCAAAAAGAAGACGTTCCAGACCAGAACTCCCGGTTGATGACTGTGCCCAAATGGACCTAGCGCAAGCAGCAATCCGACATGCATCAAAGCCGCAGCGTACACTGCAAGACGTCTTGTCCGTGGCCAGCACAGGCCGGCAGCGATCAGCAGTTCAAACAAGGGAATCATTCCCGCTGCCGCGAAGCGAATCGTTTCAGGCCAGAATCGAAAGACGTTGATCAATCCCAGCGACTTGAAAAGACCCTCCAACAGAAACGGCCCGTGCTGAAAATAAAATCCTTGATCCAACTTGGACCAACCTGACCAGGCATAAATGCCAATCACCAGCCATCGCCAAACCGTCCGGGCGGTCGAAGCGTCCGCTGCGGCAAGTACCAGCGACAAGATCAAGAACTGCCAAACCCAAGGCTGCAATCGATGCTGGTCAAGACACACCAGACCGATAGTACAAATCGCTGTCAGAAGAGCCGCCCAGCGACAGTATTTTTGCTTCCCAATCAAAAGCATGCCGCCCAGCGCAGCCAGCAGTGCGATCAACAAACTCCACTCAACCGAACTTGGGATTTGCGCCGCCATTGAAATCAGCGGGACTTGTGGAAAGACCGTTTGAGGAATCCACAACGGCCATGTGACAGCAACCAGCATCAAATAACCCAACGCCAGCAACCGAAACAGTAAACTGTGATCGATCCAAGACTCGTAGTGGCGTGGATTCAAAGTAGCGAACCAACCAATGACAACAATTCGCGAGCCGCTGTCTCCGGAGATGAACTGTGGCAGACTGCACCGCCGACGGCGATTCGAGTTGCACCAGCGCGGATCACTTCTAGTCCGTTTTGTACGTCGATCCCACCAATCGCGAACCACGGCAAACTAATCTCGGAGGCGATATCCCTGACCAGCCGAAGGCCGGGAAACTCCGTGAACGTTTTTGTTCCACTCGGAAAAGTGGGGCCGACACCCAGGTAATCTGCACCGTCAAGCACTGCTTGTCGCGCTTGTTCGATCGAGTGGGTCGACACGCCGATCAACCGATCAGGCCCGACGATTCGCCGGGCGTCTTGAACGGTCAGTTCCTCTTGTCCTACATGAACGCCATCGGCCCCTGACAAGACGGCGATATCGGGACGATCGTTGATGATCAACAAGGCACCCCAAGGGGCGGTCCATTCTCGAAGCCGACGCGCCTGACCGAGCAAATCTCGATCGTTGAGATTCTTTTCTCGCAATTGAATCAGTCGCACGCCCGCAGCGAGTGCAGATTTCACGACTGCTTCAAATCCGATCGAGCACTGTTCCGCCTGAACCAGAAGGTACAAATGATGTTCGCGGAATTGCCGTGCGGCCGACTCCGAGCGCAGTACCGCTTTCTCGGATGTGTACAGTTGGTACCTCAACTGCTCGAAACGAACAGCGAGGCTCGCATCAACAACTTTGCTGTACTCTTCGAGCGTTCGCAGGGCTTCTTGCACTCGTTTGAACGCGGCACGAACGACGTCCACCGGCGATGTTCGCTGATATTCGGTGGGCGTTCCGATCGAAGTTCCAACATCGTGCAACGTATCACGCGCCACGAGCAGATGAGATTCCGGAAGAGATCGAATGATCTCGGACAGTTCGTGACGATGCGTTTTCAGGATCTGGGACAGATGGCGATCATTCAGTCCGAACCGAACAAAATCCTCGATCACGCGCAAGCCTTCACGGGTCCGATTGGCGGCCGCATCGAGGATCCGATATGTCTCAATCAGTGAATCGGTCAACTGAGTCTCCGAGTTTGCCTTCCCATTGATACCGGCGGCGCGAGGAAGCGTTATGAGTACGGCTCTGCTCCACCATCGCATCGGACGTTACTGGTTGAACCGCCGTACCTCAGTTCAGATGGCTCCAGGTTGCCAGCGGCAGCGCTTTCCAAAGCACGTAAGCCACAGGACCTGCATAGAGCACACTGTCCATCAGATCGAGCAGTCCGCCAAAACCGGGTAACAGACTCGACGAGTCCTTCTTGCCGACGTCGCGTTTGATCAACGATTCGCAGATGTCGCCCACCAATCCCGTGACCCCCAGAATCAATCCATAGACGGCTGAAGCATACCACAGCGGCGGTTGCCACACCGTCTGGCCCTTCGAGGTAAACATCGGAGTTGCATAATGCAGCCAAAGGACCGCGCTGGCCGCCGAACCGATCAGTGCTCCGACGCCCCCGGCCCAGGTCTTCCCCGGCGAGAGTAAGGGGACCATTTTACGCCGTCCAAACAGGCGCCCAAAAAAATAGGCGCCGATATCACCACCTTTGACAACAATCAGCAGCGAACCGATGACCAGGTAACCGGCATCGCTGCCCGCGACCCAACGCAATTGAGCCACGACGCCCAGCAACACGCCGATATAACTGACAATCAACAGTTCGGCACCTAGAGTTTCCATACTGGCGCCCGGTTCTCGATAACGGTATGTGGCCAGCAGGAACAACACGAGAATCGTCATTGCATAAGCGAGCATGACCTGTGCCAGAGTGTTGTCGTCGGAAGGAATCTTGATCGGCATATGTCCGAACCGACCCCACCAGGCTGCGGCCGCCACCAGGATGCAACAGGCGGAAACAATCTTTCGGTTTGGTGTGAACGAGCGCGTCCACAGCAGGTCGACCATCTCGTTCGCACCACAGACGGCCAGAAATAAAACCAGCGCCAAGAGAAGGGGCGCATGTGCTCCCAGCTTTGCGTCCAGGTAAAAGCACAGGACAAACAAGGGGATCAGAACCGCTGAAACGAGAAGTCGCCAAATCAGCATTCGAGCCTCAGTTCGACAAGCCTCCGAACCGCCGATCACGCATCGCGAAACTGCTGAGCGCGGCAAACAGTTCATCCTTGTCAAAATCGGGCCAGCACTTTTCGGTGACCCACAGTTCGGCATAGCTGATCTGCCACAACAGATAGTTGCTCACACGCATCTCTCCCGCAGTTCGAATGACCAGGTCTGGATCGGGCATACCGGCCGTATAAAGATGAGCTTCAACGGCCGATTCATCAATCGAATCGGGATTGATTCTTCCGGCGGCCACCTCACGCGCAATCGATTGTACCGCGTCGGCGATCTCACTTCGACTGCCGTAATTGATCGCCAGGCACAACCGCATCCCGGTATTGTCGCGCGCCGATTCCGAGGTGCGATCAATCTCGCGGTTGACGCTTTCACCGAGGGCGTCGCGTCGCCCGATCACAGCGAATTGCAGATTCTGCCGCATAATCTCGGCGCGTTCTTCGATCAGATATTGTTCCAACAGCTGCATCAGCAATCGTTGTTCAAGCACCGGTCGCTTCCAGTTTTCACTGCTGAAACAATACAGCGTCAGTTGTTGCATGCTCAGCCGCGAACACCATTCGATCACGTTTCGAACCGCAGCGACTCCCCGGCGATGACCTTCGATGCGCGGCAGACCGCGCGCCTTGGCCCAACGTCCATTGCCGTCCATGATGACAGCCAAATGACGTGGCAAGTGATCGGCGCGCAAACCGAACCCTGCGATCTGCTCCGATGAATAGGGTTCATCAGCGGAGCGCCGCGGTGACGGTGTCGTCGGATTGGTTCCAGTGGAACTGGATGAAGCAGTCGTCGATCCCATTTGCGCGAAACCTCCTCCGGATTGTGTCCGCGCGGTCACGCAAAGGGCAAGTCTACGGCATCAAACGAATGGAATTGCGAACGGATTGAATTCTTCAATTTCGAACGGCGCGAACATCGTGTCGGCTTCATCGCCGTCATCAGATTCATCATTTTCAGAGCGGATATAAAGAATTTCTTCTCGATATGCCGGCGAAGCTTTGGGATCATTGATTCCCAACCTGACGGAATCGTGCCGCACTTCAAGCACATTGATCTGTACCACACCAACCGTCAAACAATCATATTGACTCAACGAGTATTGCATCGAGCGACCTCATGGGGACATGAGTGATGCCAGAAGGTTCCAGGGAACCAACACGGGGCGGTATTCTGCCGTCACATGATCGCGAGAGCAAGTCGAAATGCCAATGTTTTTCAAAGTAAAAAATGTCCACCAACGGATACTTGACAGCGACGATCAAACGTTGTCCAAACAAGAACGCCGGCGCACATGCACTCATCAGAAGAATTGCCATCGACCATGAAGCTGATCCTCTTCCCTGCCGTTGACAGTGTCCGCTTCGCTCGCATTTGCGATGTCGCACGACCGATGAATGTCGTGAACGCCGACAGTTTTGCAGTTGCCCTGCAACAGATCGCAGACGCCGATGCGTTCTTTGGAAAAATCGATCCGAAGCTGCTGGCACGCGCGAAGCACTTGCGCTGGGTCCAATCTCCCACTGCGAGTCTGGAACACTACCTGTTTCCGGAACTGGTCGAGCACCCGTGCGTACTGACCAACATGCGCGGACTGTTTTCGGATGTCGTGGCCGATCATGTGATGGGATTCGTCCTGTGCTTCGCCAGAAATCTGCATGTTTATCTACGCCAGCAAATGACGGGCGAATGGGCACCCGTCGGTGATCAGGGTTACGTGGCCAATTTTGCGTCCGGGCCAGGTACTGTCATGCCGACGGACCGCGCTCATCAACATCTGTCCGATTGCACAATGGGTCTGATCGGCGTCGGCCATATCGGTGCAGAGATTCTTCGTCGTGCTTCGGCTTTTCGAATGAAGCTCATCGGCGTCGATCCCAAAACCCGCCATGTGCCAGATGTGCTGGATGACGTCTGGCCGCTGGAACGACTGCCAGACCTGTTGCACGCTGCCGATTACGTCGTCATTGCCGCTCCTCAAACCCCCGAGACGACAAAACTGTTTCGTCGATCTGTCATCAGTCAGATGAAGCGAACCGCGATCCTGATCAATATCGGCCGGGGTGCGATCGTCGATCTTTCCGATCTGACCAATGCATTGCAAGCGAACGAGATTGGCGGTGCGGCACTCGATGTCTGCGACCCTGAACCCCTGCCGTCCGATCATCCGCTGTGGAGGATGCCAAACGTCATCATCACTCCACACATCGCCGCAGCCTCTCCGCGTATCGCCGAACGGCATCTTGAGACCCTGATCGAAAACATCCGTCGTTTCATCAACGGCGAACGCCTGATGACGGAAGTCGACAAGCGATTGTGGTATTGATTTTTGGTTGTCGTTCCTGGAGTGATCGCGATGTCTCTACTTGGATTTGGGGCCCTTTATCAACTGGCTGATCAGCTTCCAAGGCCGCTGCCAGTCGTTGCTGCGGGCGGCGCGGATCGGACGGTGCTTGAAGCCATGTCGCTCGCTCATCGTCGCGGTTGGATCGATCCAATTCTGACCGGTTCGTTACCTGAAATGCAGGCGCTGGCCAAGGGTCTTGATATTGACGTGACGGAGTTTCGGTTGATTGATACCGATGACCCCGCTGCGGCTGCGGTCGCTGAAGTGAAAGCGGGCCGCGCGCGGATGTTGATGAAGGGTCAGATCGCCACCCCTTCGCTCATGAAAGCGGTGCTGAACCGCGATGCCGGATTGCGCACTGACCGGTGCATCTGCCAGGTCGTGCTGATGGAAATCGCCCGCGATTCGAGGCGATTTCTTCTGGCCGATACGGGCATCACGATTCAACCGACCTTGGAACAGAAGGCAGACATTCTCAGAAGTCTGGTCCACGTTGCAAATGCGTTGCGCGACGGCTTGGGAAACGAACCACCGCGGATTGGAATTATGTCCGCCACAGAAAAAACGACCGACTCCATGTCGGACACCTTGGAAGCGGCGGAACTCGCACGTCTTAACAGCGTGGGGGAAATCAAGGATTGCGTGGTTCAAGGTCCGCTGTCGTTTGATCTGGCTTATGCCTCCGACGCAGGTGAAAAGAAGCGGATCGAAGGAACTGTTGTCGGCGCTGCAGATGGCATGCTGTTCCCAAATTTACTGGCCGCTAACCTGACCGTGAAGGCGATCATGTACACTGCGGACTGCCGCTTCGGCGGAGTTCTCTGTGGTACCGCCTGCCCGGTGGTCTTTATGTCGCGAGCGGACTCGACTGAAACACGACTCAATTCTTTAGCATTCACGCTCAGGATGTTGACAGCTCGCGACGACGTCGCACGCAAACCACCTGATGTGAGTGATCTCGCGTCTCGATCGCAAGGAACGAACCATGAATTGCCCTAAGATGATTGCCGTGCTTTTCCTGCTGGGGGTCCAACCCGCCTGGTCGGCCGAACCGGCAGCGAAAGTAGAAATGACCGAGGGAATACTTGCCATGTCGAACGGAAACAACCAGTTTGCAACGGAGATGTATTCTCGCCTGCGCTCCGACGAACCGACCAACCTGTTTTTCTCTCCGTACAGCATCTCCAACGCATTGGCGATGACGTACGTCGGTGCTGCAGGAAAAACCAAATCTCAGATGGCCGAAGTGTTGCACTTTCCGAAACCGGACTCAGAGGTGACCGCAGCATTCAAATTACTTACGACAGCGTTGACTTCAAAAAACGAAGAGGCGGGATTTCAACTGCGCGTCGCCAATCGGTTGTGGGGACAAAACGATTTTCAATTCGCGTCGGATTATCTGAACGTCATGCAGGCCGACTTCAATGCCGAAATGGGATTGGTCGATTTCAAGAAAACGGAAGCCGCACGGACTTCGATCAATTCATGGGTCGAAGAGCAAACCGATCGGAAGATTCAGAATCTGCTTGCCCCCGGTGTGCTAAACGCAGCAACGCGACTGGTATTGACCAATGCCATTTACTTCAAGGCACGCTGGGAACATGAATTCTCGAAGAGCGCCACAACCGATGCTCCATTTCACATCACCGCGTCGCAGCAGATCAGCATTCCCACGATGCACAAGACACACGAATTTGGTTATTTCGAAACAGCTCATGCCAAGATCCTCGAGTTGCCTTATGGTTCGGATGACAGTCTTTCGATGCTGGTTCTGTTGCCGAAAAAGGTTGATGGATTGGCGGACCTGGAGAAACAGTTGTCGAGCGAGAACTTGGGAAAATGGTCGGCGGGACTGAAGTCCCAGAATGTCAAAGTTCAGTTGCCGAAGTTCAAGACAACGTCGGAACTGGGCCTGACGGATGTCTTGGGTGCGATGGGGATGCCGCTGGCCTTTTCTGATCAGGCTGATTTTTCAAAGATGAGTACCCAGGAACGGTTGACCATTTCCGCAGTGATTCACAAAGCCTTCGTGGATGTGAATGAAGAAGGCACTGAAGCGGCGGCAGCAACAGCCGTCGCGATCCGGGCAACCGCAATCTTCATCGACCCTAAAAAGACAGTCGAGTTCCGTGCCGATCATCCGTTCGTGTTTCTGATTCGACACAATCAGTCCAAGATGGTTTTGTTTCTTGGACGGCTGGTGAATCCCAAGGGCTAAAAATCATGAATCGATGGGCAATCATTCTATGTACTCTCGCGACGTTTTGTTCATCGGCTATGGCGGAAGAGATTTCTTCTGATTGGCCTCGATGGCGAGGGCCCAATGCAGACGGAGTCGCGAATCGATCCGTTCCCGTTCAGTGGAGCACGACAAAAAATGTCCGCTGGTCGGTCGCGCTGCCGGGTTGGGGCACCAGTTCACCGGTCGTCTATCAAAACCGCGTCTTCATCACGTCGCACGAAAAGGAAAATGGTCAGAAATCTCTGCTCACATTCTGCTTTGATCGTCAGACGGGCGACGAATTGTGGCGGCATGATTTCGGGTCTCACGTCGAACAAACATCCCATGTCAAATCAACTCTCGCTGTGAACACACCGGCTGTCACGAAAGATGCCGTCTACGTGGCTTTCGGGAATGCCGAAATCGCGCGGTACACTCACGACGGAAAAATGATCTGGGTCAATCAATACCTGAAAGAGTTCGAGAATCCGAAAATGTCGTGGGGTTATTCCATCAGTCCGCTCGTTTTGGACGACAGCATCTTCTTCCCCTGGAATCATCATAAAGGCCCTTGTTTCGTCATCGGTCTCGACAAAGCCAGTGGCAAATTCGACTGGAAGAAAGAACGCCCGATCGGTACCGCGCATGCCACGCCGCTACTGGTCGAACATCATGGCCAAAAGGATATTCTTGTGCCGGGACAGAACCGGTTAACGGCTTTCGATGCCACAACGCATGCGGAACTTTGGCAATACGGCGAAGGATCGGGACCATTTAACGGAGAAATCATTTCCAGTCCCGTATTTGGGGATGGCGTCGTATTTCTGCAACTTTGGCGGGAAAGCAAGATTCATGCAATCCGTTTGAACGGTGACGGTCAACGTCCGACAGCCCTTTGGGTCAGCGAAAAACCGGGACCTGTTGAATCGTCGTTGCTTTACTATCGGGGACTGCTGTATTCGCTGATGGACAATGGAGTGCTGGTGTGTCTGGATGGAGAGAGCGGGGAAGAACTCTATCGGAACCGATTGGGCGGGGCTTGCAATTCGTCACCGGTTGCCAGCGCCGGAAATGTATTCCTGAGCAACAACGACGGTGAGACATTTGTGATCCGCGCCGGACGAGAGTTCAACCTGGTTTCCAAAAACTCGCTCGAAGAAAGAATTTCTGCCTCACCCGCAATTACAGGCAACTCATTGATCTACCGCACAGACTCGCATTTGTACTGCATCAGCGATAATTGATCGTTGCCCTCTTTATTTCCCACGATGGATATCGAACGGGGATACCGCATAGACTGCACGCACGTAATGCGAACCCTGTGCACAAAAGACGAAATCAATGCCGCAGACACCTCATGTCGAGAAGCACTTTACTTCCTCAGAAACCGTCCGTGATATCGTGATCGGAATGTCAGACGGACTGACAGTCCCGTTTGCATTAGCCGCAGGCCTGTCAGGGGCCGTCGATGCCAGCAATATCATCATCACTGCGGGATTAGCCGAAGTCGCTGCAGGCTCGATCGCGATGGGACTGGGCGGTTATCTCGCCGCAAAAACTGACGCCGAACATTTTGTCGCCGAAGAAGAACGGGAATACCGCGAGATTAAAGAAGTTCCGGATTTTGAGATCGCGGAAGTGGCAGACGTCTTTCGATCATACGGGCTGAGCGACGATGTTGTGCGCACAGTGACAAATTCAATCTGTGCTGATGAAAAACGCTGGGTCGACTTCATGATGCGGTTCGAGTTGGGTTTGGAACCTCCCGATCCCAAACGTGCCGGTCGAAGTGCTCTGACAATCGCGCTGTCTTACATTGCCGGGGGAATGGTGCCGCTCGCCCCCTATTTTTTTGCGAGTTCCGCTCGCCGGGGGCTGATCGGATCAATCCTGATCACTCTGCTGGCGCTGTTTGTGTTCGGATACATCAAAGGACGTTTCACGACGACATACCCCTTCCGCAGTGCCTGGCAGACCGTCTTCGTCGGAGGCCTGGCCGCATCGGCCGCGTTCCTGATCGCGAAATGGATTGGCCCAACCGGTTAGCGAATATCATTGGCTGCATTTTTCCGAAGAAATCCGTTTTCCAATTCGGAAATCTGCACGCAGCGTCGGTTTTTATCGCGTTTTGGCAGGCGAAGTTTTTTTTCGCTCGTTCGTCAGCTTCGGCAGTTTGTTATTGATATTTCAGTCCTCAATCAGAGACACTATCGGCAGCGTATTCGCACACCGCAATTGGTGCAGCAGATAGAAAGCTTGTCAGAAGGAGCGACGAATGACTTGCGATTCACGGGAACACGCGATTCGAGAAATGGCGTACGCGAAATGGGAAGAGGCGGGGTGCCCGCCAGGCGACGGCGCCCATTTCTGGATTGAAGCCGAAAAGGAATTCCAAACGACCTTGGGTGCAGGAATTCCCTCAGACGTTCCCCCGCCCAAAGCGTCAACGCTAACCTCCTTTCGCGCTGCCGATCCACCGCCATTAAAATTAAAAAAAGCGGCAGGGCAGTCCCGTAAAAAGGCTGGTTAGAAGCCCCTGCAATATCGGTAATCGATGATGAACGCGACGGCAAGGCGCCGTAACCCTTCTTCTTGACGCCGATCAAAATCGACCTGTGATTGCGCGGCGTGTCACTCGCTGCACAACCGCATCCATCGCTCCATATCAGGTTATATGAAAAGTGCAACAATGAGGATGTACGGTTGTATGTACGGTAGTGTCTAATTTGAGATTTCTGCCGACTGAACCTTACCGAACTTCGACTGTCGGGGTTTGCCGAGTAACAGCCACGCAGAAAGCACGGTCAATACGGCGATTGCGGACCAATGAGGCGCTGTCAGTTCCGCAATGTGCAGATCGCCTCTTTGTATATCCACGATGCCAAAGGAGTGGAAGCGACATCGCCAACTTGCATTTGATGGATTGTAGCGATTTTCCGAGTCGAATTCGGGGTTTTGCCGGATGTCAATTGTCGACCAGTCGATCGGATATCGAATATCTCTTGCGTCTTCGTAAGTACCTTTGAACAGCCCAAAAACGTGTTCCGAGGACTCAAAGCCAATAGTCGAATTCTGTCCGACTCGCACCAATTTCATCGTCCAATACGATGGACTCATGAACCAATCCAAAAAAAAACAGCACGTCAACGCCAGCGTCGCAAAACCGATCTTTCTCCGCCACGGCTTGAAGTAGTTGCCCATCGCTCCTCCCTGAAAACGAACAAGCCCCGGTTTATCGCCGGGGCCGTTCTGGATCAATCCCAATTTCACGTGACCGCATCGTACGGGGTGAAAGGGGCCATCCAGATTCTAGCGAAGACTGCGCCAGGATTTCAGCGTCATAAGCTCGGGGACAAAGCCGGGGGCATGGCCGCGCAATCAATATTGTCGGAATTTAAGACTGCCCGACTCGGACCCCGGCGCGCCGGGACGAAGACGGAGTCAGGCTACAGTATCTTGTGACAAACATATCTAGACAAGCGACTGATATACGTTAAAATAATATTATGCGCTACAAAAACGGATGTCGATCATGTAGAACTTCAGTCCTGGAAGACGGAAGGATTTGGCCACATGGCCACAAGAATACAGGAGTAGAAAGAAATCCTTTGGGAACAATCTGATCGCAAACGCAGAGTCGATATGACACGAGACATGATCGTCCACACGTTCGGTCGGTTGGTGCATTGTATTCTTTGCGTCCTGGCATCTTTGCGCCTTGGCGTTAACTTCTTTCAACATTCTTTGGTTGGAAACTGCAGGCAAATACAGGAATTCAACGCAAAGGCGCGAAGGTGCAAAGACGCAAAGTGGAAGAGCCGACCCCATTACGTCGGTCATCGTTGTGGCACGAGTAGCATGGTCAAGATGCTTAAAATCAGGGAAGTTGCTCAATGTTGCTCATGGATGACTTCAGCCCCGGAAAATGGAAGGTTTTTAGCCACAGAGGTCGCCGAGAACATTGAGAGTCAGATCGATGACAACAACTTCGCGCTCAGATCGGGAATCTCGAGTGGCATTCGGTGAAACCTTAAGAAAGAGAGTAGAGAAGGCAAGGAGATTGCGGGATCTCCTTGGCGGCTCGCGTTTTGACGGGTACTCACCCAGCCAAGATCGGAATTTGTACTGCGGATTCCGGTTTGATTTGTATTTGGCGCATAATGATTTGTATTTGGCGCGTGTTTGATTTGTATTTTTACACAGGAAAAACAGGCTTTTGTTGCTGACGGTGTTTAAAACGAAAGAAATCATCAGGTGCGCCGCAACGGCGAGAAAGTAGAGATTTGAAAAGGCGGAGAGCCGAAGCGGCCAGAACGTTGACAGTAGAAAGAATCGGAGAATGAATGACCGGCGGTGTTGCTCAATGTGTGTGTCCTTGAGCAACATGGTTTGACTCTACAATTTACGGATGTCGATCAAACTTGCTCATCAGGAGATGCCAATGTCTTTGCCTGAAGTTGGGATGAAAGCCCCGTTTTTCACTCTGCCCGATCAATCCGGCAAGAAAATCAAATTGAAAGATTTTTTGGGGCCCGCCGGGAAGAATGTCGTGCTCTATTTCTACCCCCGCGACGACACGCCGGGATGTACCAAGGAAGCGTGTGGTTTTCGCGACTCAATCAGTCAATTTCAATCTGCCGAGACGGTTGTCATGGGAGTGAGCACTGACGCGATCGACTCGCACCAGAAATTCGCTGAAAAATTTACGCTGCCGTTTTCCCTGCTGGCGGACGAAGACCATGCCGTCGCTGAAAAGTACGGGGTCTGGGTCGAAAAAAATATGTACGGAAAGAAATCGATGGGAATCCAACGCACGACGTTTCTGATCGATAAGTCCGGAAAGATCGTCGCCGTCTGGCCCCGAGTCAAAGTTGAAGGCCACATTGAAGAGGTCGCCCAGAGACTGGGAACCATGTAACGACTTGAGTAGTATCCGAAGATCATGCCAATCCGAATCGACGCGACGACGCTTCCCGCCCTGATCTTCGGCAGTGTGCTGTTGGTCCTCGCGATCATCTCGGCCGTCGCTGCCTCGAGAACACGAAAGTCTCTCGACCCGGCATCGGAAGCAGACGACAGTGCACGACTGCACGCGAATCGCCAGTACCGCCGACGGTTGCAGGTCAGCGCAATGCTCGGGATTGTCGGAATTCTGATTCCTCTCGGCGATCAGATGGATAAATTCTTTCTGGCACGTCCCGGGTTGTTTCTGGTCTGGTTGTGTTCCATCTTCGTGCTCGTGATCTGGATGGTCTTGATGGCTTTGGGGGATTGGCTTTCGACGTTCGCGTACTCAGCGATTGAACGCTCGCACCTGCGGCATCAGCGCAGTGAATTGGAGGAAGAGATCCGGCGGTACCACGCATCCCGGAATGGTCATTCCCACTCGATCGATGACGGCGATGATTCGCACTATACTTCGCAAGGCCCTGAGTAAAATCATCAATACTCAGTCACGACGGTCAGCGGCACAAATCACGGAGCACCGAATGAGACTCGTCCCCTGCCTGAAATCGCTGTTCTTTGGAGTTGTTCTCATGTCATTTTCCCATCTGTCGTCTGCCGCGGAAATCGTCACCATTGCCGGCAACGGTAAAGGCGAATATTCCGGCGATGGGGGGCCGGCGCTCAAGGCCGGACTCGACCAGCCCTTCGGTATCGAGATCGCTCCGGACGGAATGCTCTATTTTTGTGACTTCACGAACCAGGTCGTGCGTCGGATCGACCCGAAGACCGCGATCATTACCACAGTTGCCGGGACGGGACGAAAAGCGGGATCTGCGGGCGATGGCGGTCCCGCGTCCAAAGCACTCTTTCACGAACCGCACGAAATTCGATTCGATCGAAGCGGCAACTACTATGTCTCCGATACAAAGTCACACGTTGTCCGTCGAGTTGACGCAAAAACAGGGATCATCACGACGGTCGCCGGTACAGGTCAGCCCGGTTTCAGTGGCGACAATGGTCCGGCAACCAAAGCCCAATTCGATCTTCCGATCGCGGTTTCATTGGACGCTGAATCAGGTTTGTTTGTCTGCGATATCAAAAATAATCGAGTCCGCCGAGTCGATTTTGGCACGGGACTGATTTCAACTTTTGCCGGATCGGGTGAACGGAATCCGACGGTTGACGGTGGTTCGTTACTCACGACAACCGTGAACGGCCCGCGCTCCCTGGCCCTGGATGGCAATCATGACCTTGTCCTGGTCCTGCGCGAAGGGAACGCCGTTTATCACCTGAACCGGAAATCGAATACGCTGCATCACGTCGCGGGAACGGGTGAAAAAGGATATTCGGGCGATGGTGCCGATGCGAAGCATGCACTGTTCTCAGGACCAAAGGGGGTTGCTGTGGACCATGATGGAAACATTCTGTTGTGTGATACCGAGAACCATGTGATTCGCATCATTCACAAATCCACGGGCAAGATTGACACCCTGATCGGAACTGGAAAACCCGGTGACGGACCCGATGGCGATCCGCGGAAATGTCAGTTGAACCGACCTCATGGAATCTTCATTGATCGCGAAGGCGTCATTTACATCGGGGACAGCGGCAACAATAAAATACGGAAATTGGTTCACTGAAGAACGACTGGTAAAGGAATGGGCAAAGTCACAATCAATTTGACTCGATGCATCAGCAGGCTTCCGCTGTTGTCCCTCGTCGCTTTTCTGATCGTCGATTCAGTCATCGCCGACGAACATCGCGCCACGGTTTCAGATCACGCCATTGTCACTCCGTCGAAATCGTCCACTCTGAGGAATGGTTTTCGTTTTGATTGGAAATCTGACTCGAAAATCTTCTCAAGCTCACCCGTTGAATTGCCCCGGCGATCACGGGTGACGCGTTCGCATCTACCGTTGCGGCAAATCACATTGGTCGGTGGTGATCGATTTGTTGGTGAGTTCCTGGAGTGGGAACCTGATTTTGCGTCGTTTCGTTTGCTTGGTGGTCAGTTGATTCGCGTGCCGCGTTCTGCTTTGGCCGTCTTGGCGAATCCACCGGGTGAAGTCGATCTGCTTGTGGAATCGATTGAGTCAGATTCCCTCGATCAGTCGAAATCACATCTCGAAAAGATTGCGGGTCAAACTCAACCAACAGGCGGACGTCGTTCGCCAATCGTCAACTCGTCATCCGGTTATCGGCGCGAGTTTGCGCCACCGCTCACTGCCGCGCGGATTGAATTCTCGTTCCAAACCTTCGTCAGCGAGTTGTCGACGTCGCGTGGCGAGTGGCAACTGGAGATTCTGGACAATGCAGGTCGGCGGTCGAACGTGATCATTCGCGCGGACGCGGATCGCACGATTTCAGTGATCGGTGTCCCGTCAGGGACAGACGCGACCACGCAGACTTTCAAGTTGCTCCACGGTGAGCATTCCTTTATTTCACTTATCGAGTCCGAACGAATTCGATTGATCGTCGATGAGTCGATCCTGGCGTCATTTACCCTGTCGAAATCGTCTCTTCACGCGATTCAATTTCGCGCATCTGACAGAGCCGCGAGCAAAGGTCTTCGCGTTAGTGAACTTCATGTTCGCAGTCTTGTTCCCGTTGAGCCGGACGAACGCGTGATCGACTCGCCTGCCGACAATGATTTGATTCGGCTGGCGAGTGGTGACGAACTGTTTGGTCGTCTGACCGAACTGACTCGATCGTCTGTGGAGATCGAAGCGTTCGACAAGAAGCAAAGGTTTCCCTGGACCGCGCTGACTGCTGTGGTATGGAAACAGCCAATGATGCAACTTCAACAAGTGTCGCGTCCGACGAAAGGAATCGTTTCGACAATCGACATGCAGCCGTTCGTTGATCGTCCCGATTGCGAACCAGAACATTGGACTGCGACAATCAACCGAATCGACGCCGAGCACCTGTTCGTCAGTCATCCCGTGGTCGGCGAACTGATCATACCGTGGTCCGAAGTCCGTCGCATCGTCCCTCAGTTTTTTGGGCAGACGTTGCTGATCGATGGGCGTCAATTTCATCTAGGAAATTCGATCCGTTCTGACTTCCATCGACAACTGCCCGACGGGACGGAAAATCACGCAGGATTCCGTCTGTACGAAGTTCCTCGCGCTCCGGTATTTGTTTCGCTCGAGATCGCCGAACTCGAAGCGGCTGGGCCGACCGCCCCGCCTGCAAGCCCATTTCTGACTGAGCTTCGAGCAGGGCGGCTTGTGACTGAGGTCTTTGTCAACGATCAACGAATCGGCAACTTGAATTCATTGATTCGATTCAAGGTGCTCCATGAAAATCCTGAACGCGTTCGCCTCGCAGTGCCTGGAGGGATTTTGAAGACGGGAGAAAACTCGATTCGCTTGCGTCAAAAACCACTCAACGATTCGGGCCGTGAATTCGACGATTGTGAAGTCGGCAACATCCGACTTGAATTTGATATGACGCATTGAGGTCTGCATGAGCAACCATTATTCAACTCGGCTGCACCAGGCGATAAAAACGAAAGGCACGCCAGTCCTCGTCGGACTTGATCCTCGTTTCGATCAATTGCCGCCCGATGTCTTAGCGCATGCGCGCGAGCTGCATGACGATCCGATCGCCATCGCGGCATCGGCTTTTGAAGAATTCTGCGTACGGTTGATCGACGTCGTTGCCCCGCTAGTCCCCGCCGTGAAACCACAGGCGGCGTTTTTCGAAGAGTGGGGGCCGGACGGTTGCTTGGCGCTGGCACGCGTCATTCGCTACGCGAGAAAGCAGGGACTGATTGTCATCTGTGATGCCAAGCGCGGGGACATTGGCACCACTGCGGAAGCCTACGCACGTGCTTATCTCGCCGGGTCTGATCCACTCGCCGCACCGTGGCAGGCGGATGCTCTCACGGTCAATCCATATCTGGGGAAAGATACGCTTGAACCATTCGTCAGCGTTGCGAAAGAACGCGGTGCCGGGATTTATGTCCTGGTAAAAACCAGCAATCCAGGTTCCTCATCATTTCAGGATCGGCTTTCCGGCGGAACGCCAATCTACCGCCATGTCGCCGCGGTCGTCGAACAGTTAGCCCTTGAAACTGCGGAGAATGGTTACGGGATCGTGGGAGCGGTTGTCGGCGCAACATACCCGCAGGAACTGGTCGAACTGCGCGCGGCGATGCCGCATGTTCCCCTTCTTGTGCCGGGGTACGGAAGTCAGGGCGGTGCCGCGGCCGATGTCGTCTCCGCATTTGCAGATGACGGACTCGGTGCCATCGTCAATAATTCGCGAGGAATCAATTTTGCGTTTCGTACGAAAGCCTATGAAGAACAGTTTGGTCCGCGCCGCTGGGAAGCAGCGGCGGAAGCCGCGACGAAACAGATGATCGCGGAACTGGCAAATCACACGGCAGCAGGAAAACTGACTCACCAGTCATCGCCACGGAAAGGTGAGAATTGAAGAATGCCACAGGTGCGCGGAATCATTTTCGACATGGACGGGACGTTGGTTGATTCGCGCCTCGACTTTGACGCGATGCGTCTCGAGATGGGACTTCCCGTTGGTGTACCCATTCTGGAGGCGCTGGCCGACGTACCCGAGGGCCCCGCGCGAGAGCAGATGCTCAAAACGATGTGGATGCATGAACAACGCGGCGCGGACGCAGCCGTCCTGTTCGACGGCGTGACCGAATTCCTGAGCCATATTGATGAACGCGGCATTTCGACGGCCGTCCTGACGCGAAATTCACGCAAATCGACAGACCGAACGCTTCAGCGGCTGAATCTTTCGTTCTCGCAGGTCGTGACCCGGGAAGACGCGCCACCGAAACCCGATCCCACGGGCGTACGCATGATTGCCGAACGCTGGGGTCTGCCCGCGCATCAGATTATTGTCATTGGCGACTACGTATACGACTTGCGGGCAGGACGCAATGCAGGGATGAGAAGCGTTCTGTTCGCCCCTGACTCGCTTCCCCATTTTGCAAACGAAGCCGACTTTATTTTGAGACATTTCCGCGATGCCGTTTCGCTGCTTGAACAGCTTCATCTGAGTGCCGAATGAATTCCGATCACGATTTCGATGACTATCGCAACCGGCGAATCCTGGTCATGGGACTCGGGTCGTTCGGCGGCGGAATCGGCGCGGTGAAGTTCCTGGTCGAACGCGGCGCGATTGTGACCGTGACTGATCTTCGTCCTGCCGACAAGTTGACCGAATCGCTGGCCGAACTCCGCGAAACGCCGCCAGATCGAGTCGTACTCGGCGGTCACAACGAAACGGATTTTCGCAATGCAGATCTCGTCGTCGTCAATCCTGCTGTGAAGCGCGATTGTCCCTTCCTGAACGTAGCCATTCAGGCCGGCGTTCCCATCACCAGCGAGATGAATCTGTTTTGGAAGTGGAACCCCGCCAAGCTGATCGCTGTCACCGGCAGCAATGGCAAATCGACAACCACGGCGATGATTCATTCAATCATGAAGCAGCTAGTTCAACAACAGCCGGGTCGAAACGCCTGGCTCGGTGGAAACATCGGAACGAGCCTGCTGCCGTTGGTCGATCAAATTCAGTCCGAAGACATCGTGGTGTTGGAACTAAGCAGTTTCCAACTTTGCGATCTCGATCGCATTCAGATCAGCCCGCACGTTGCCGTCGTCACCAATTTCGCAGCGAATCATCTCGACTGGCATCCGAACCTTGACCATTACCGCAGCGCGAAACAAGCGATACTCCGTTGGCAAACGGCCGCCGATTTTGCCGTCTTGAACGACGATGACGACGAAGTCAGCCGCTGGCCCGTCAAAGGCCAGCGATTGGGTTTCGGCTGGGAAGATCAGGGACAAAATGGTGTATTCTTCGATGGCCGCGATGCCATTCTCCGGTCGCGGACAGGTGAGCAGTCCTGGCCGCTGAGAGATTGGTTGAAGTTGCCGGGTCGGCATAATCTTGCGAATGCCCTGGCTGCGATCGCAGCGACCACGTCAGTGGGAGCTGATGCTGCCAGCATTCAGACGGCGATCGAAAACTATCAGCCGTTGCCGCATCGACTCCAATTCATTCGCGAGGTGTCGGGCCGTCGATTCTACAACGATTCATTGGCAACGACGCCCGAATCGACACAAGTCGCATTGGACGCGTTCGCAGCACCAATCGTGCTGCTGGCGGGTGGCTATGACAAACATGTCGATTTGAGCCAAATGGCCGAATCGATTGCTCATCGAGCCAAGGCAGTGTCGTTGATGGGTCAGACGGCATCGATGTTACGGGAATTGATTGTCTCGAATGAAATGAACAGGTGTGAGACTTCTGCGCCTCAAGTCTCATTCGCCGCTGCGTTCCGTTGGGCAGTCGATCATTCGGCACCGGGCGATGTGATTCTGCTTTCACCCGGATGTGCAAGTTACGACTGGTTCCGCAACTTTGCCGATCGGGGCAGCCAGTTCATTGAACTTGTTGACGCGCTGTCGAATCAGTGACGTATCAGCCAGCAGTTCGTTTCTGAGCTGCATGGGGATGATTGGACAATCCGTGATGTTGATCCAGCCCGCGAACGACAAGCTTTCGGTGCTTTTCCTCAAAGTCGGCTTCCAGTTCGTGCAGCTTTTCCATAACTGTGTGATCCACGAGTCGCGTTTCTGAAAGATCGAGAATGACGGAACGATCAGGCGAAACCGCGAGCAGTTTACGTCGCAGCGGAATCCACGTGCTGAAGACTGCCGAATTCTTGATTCGGACCAGCGTTGTACTCGCGTCCGGCTCGCTGACTTCGATGTTCGGTGTGAACAGGGAACGGATAGGTGCTCCGTTCCAGATATGGAAAGCCGCTTTCACCGCAATTCCGATCCCCACACCCATCAGCAAATCAGTCGCCAGCACTCCGATAATCGTTGCCACGAAGATCATCAGTTGCTCGTTTCCGACGCGATACATATGAATAAACTCATTCGGCGAAGCAAGACGGTACCCTGTAAACACCAGCAATGCAGCCAGCGCAGCGTTGGGAATCATCGTGATCAGTTGCGGAAGTAAGGCCACGAAGACCAGCAGAAAAACTCCGTGAAACAAATTCGCAAATCGACTTCGCGCACCGTTGTCGATGTTCGCTTTGCTGCGAACGATCTCGGAAATCATCGGTAGACCGCCAACAATTGAGGACAGAGTATTGGCAACTCCAATGCCGAGCAGATCGCGGTTGTAGTCGGTCTTGCGGCGATGAGGATCGAGCAGATCCACGGCCTTGGCACTGAGCAGCGATTCCAGCGTGCCGATCAGAGTGAACATGACAATATAAGTGATCGCATTTTTCAGGTGTCCATCCCCGGTCGTAAAAGCTCCGCGAAAATCGGGGAAATTGATTCCTTCAGCGATGTTGTTGGGAACGTTCACACGAGAACTCGCCGGTAGACTGAACAAAAATCCGAGAAGAATTCCGGTCACGACGACAATCATTTGCGGTGGAATTCGTTTCAGCCACATGAGCGACTTGGGAAGCAGAGCCCAGAGGATCATGATCCCCAGGCAAACAAAACCAATCGTGGCGATTTCGGGCTTCATGTGCATGAGCGAATCCGGAATGGCTTCGATGACTCGCAGTGGCTCCTTTTCTTTGGTTGGATCACCAATCATGGCATGAAACTGTTTCGTGGCGATCATGACACCGATGGACGCCAGCAATCCATGCACGGCGGCCGTCGGAAAAAACTCGCTCAGGATTCCTGATCGAAAGATGGCCATCACAATCTGGGCCAGTCCAGCGATCACGCCGACTGCCAATGCCATGCGATAGGCCATCATGTCCGCTGAGACGTCTTTTCCACCCGTGAAGCCAAAACCATCAACACACCCCAAAACGATGACAATCAGTCCCGCCGCGGGGCCTTTGATCGTTAGTTCGGAATTACTGATAAACGGGGTGAGTATTCCACCAATAATCGCGGTAAAGATTCCCGCGATCGCCGGGTAGCCGCTCGCTTTGGCGATCCCCAGACACAACGGCATGGCAATCAAAAAGACCAGAAACCCCGATTTAATGTCTGCCGGGAAGTTCTCAGTGAATCCGGAGAATCCCGGTTTCGGAACGGTACTTACTGCCTGAGACATGGTGTGAGTTCTTTCCGTTCAATTGAGCGTCTGGGAATCGATGTGCGATGAAGAGACCGCGAGCGGCGAGCACAATTGAGATTGTCGCTCGCTCACGAACGGGTGTAAGTCCTTAATTGACTGAAAACATCTTAAGTATCAGGGTGTAGAATTTCACTGGAAAGCGCCGAATCAGCTCCGAATATCGTTAAGTCGCTATTTTGAGTAATGGATCAGGCTCGTAATTGTCTATCTGGATCGCCCTCGCTAAGAAACTTCAGCATTAAGTTTTAACTGCAGGTACAGCAAATCCAGCCAATTCCCGAATTTGAAAGCCACCTGGCTCAAATGAGCGACCCGTTGGAAGCCCAAACTCTCCTGCAGCGCGATGCTCGCCATCTGATCGGCACTGACACTGCCAATCACCGAATGAAAGCCCAGTCGACGAGCTCGTTCAATCAGATCATCCAAAATCAGTTTTCCTATGCCTTGTCGGTGCATGTCGTGTCGGATGTAGACCGTAACTTCGACCGTGGGAGCCATTGCGGCACGGGGACGCCATCTCGAGAGCGAACCCCAACCGACAATTTCCTCTTCATTCGTAGCCACAAGCACCGGGTATTTGTCCGGCGGATGGTCACGAAACCAGGCAAGACGGTCCTCCATCGACTCCGGATCTATTTGATACGTGCAGGTCGAACGTAAAACGTAGTAGTTGTAAATCTCGTTGATGACCTGCAGATCGGATTCCGTTGCCAAGCGAAGTGAAGTTGTCGACATTGCGCCCACCAGTTCGGAGTGATGAAAAGGGAAACGAAAGCGCTACTGAGACAATGGCTTCTCTGCTTCGATCAGTGCCATCGGAATTGTCAACACGAGTTCTCCAATTTGATTAGTCCGTTCGTTCAATCGTTTTTCCAGTTTCTCGAACAGAAGATTGTTGTCGTCGGGCGCCAGGATCTCTTTCCATGCCGGGATGAACCCGATTCGCATGAGCAGATGACGCATCATTGCATTACCGCTGGCAAATCGAAGACGACACGAATCTGTTAAGCATCGCAGCACACGGAAACCAGCCCGTTCCAATTGCGAGCGAAGTGACTCAGGTGTCGCACGATGTTGGAGATGTTTTTCCAAAACGTTTAACCGATCCACCGATTGAGCGTCGCTCAAAACTTCACGGTAGACATCGTAGAACTCGTGCATCGTGCCAACCAGATTTGAAGTCATGACAATCCGCGCTCCCGGTCGCGCCACCCGCCAACAGGTTCGGAGGACATCGGCTGCGTTGTCGAAATTGTTGATTCCGAGGTTGGACACGATCAAATCGACGTAGTCGTCGGACAACTCAAGCGCGGCTGCATCGCATTCAAGAATCTCGACATTGGACAGTCCGAGAAAATCGACTTTTTTCCGCAAACGAATCGTGGCCGCGGACCATGGATCAACCGCAATGACACGCGACGGGTAACAACGCTGCGCCAGTTCGATGGTCAAGAACCCTGTCCCGGCCCCGACGTCGAGGATTGTCTGTCCCGAACGTACCGAAACGGAATCGAGTAGCCAAAGCCCGAATGGTGCTGACCATAGCGGTACTTCATCATAGAATTCGCCGAATCCTGGCGATTGAATATCGATGTGTTTGAGTTCACCCACGTCGGAATGCCTGAATCGGTTCATTTAGTCATCGTGTAAGATCACAATCACAACCGGATTCAGTAAGTTAATCGTGATTGTGACATGAGACTATCAAGCAAAGGGTTTCGATGGATATCGTGAAATGGGTTTTCATTTTCGGACTGGGCACTGCCTGGTTCGTTTCTGTTCCGAGTGGATTGACACTCGCCGCCGCCGAGAACTTGCGAGTGGGAGTGGCCGAAGAAGAGATCACGCCGCCCGTCGGTTTCCCGATGGCAGGTTACTACTTCGAACGCCTCGCGGAAGGCGCCGTCGATCCGCTCAAAGCAAAAGCAATCGTGTTTCGTAGTGGTCAAACGCAATCCGCGCTGGTTGTGTGCGACTTGATTGGACTCGCAACCGATCTCTCTCAAACCATACGCAAACGTGCCTCAGAGAAGACCGGTATTCCGGTCTCAAACATCGTCATCTCGGCGACACATTCACACACAGCTCCGGACTATGGAAAGGAACTATATCTCTATCTTGGCAGTGAGAATCAACCGCCATTGCGCGCGGCCTACATCAAGCAACTGATTGACGGGCCGGTTGAGGCAATTTCGAAAGCGCACTCCGCCGCGAAACCCGTCAGGTTGAATTTCGGATCGGTACCCCAAGTGACTCCGTTGTCATTTAATCGACGCTCCGTGATGCGCGATGGCAGTGTGCGCACGTGGATTACTGAGGACAACCCCGATTTTGTACGAACTGCGGGCCCGATCGATCCAGGAATCGGCGTAATGACTGTTCGCGACGAATCAAATCGATTGCAGGCCGTCCTCAGTAACTTTGCTCTGCACCTCGATACCGTCGGCGGGCAGAAATGGAGCGCGGACTACCCCTTCTTCATCGAGCAAACATTACGCGAAGCGTTCAATTCAGACGTCATCTCAATCTTCGCGACGGGTTGTTGCGGCGACATCAATCACATCAATCCGAAAAGTCGTGAGCGAAACAAGACCGACATGATCGGCGAAGAGATCGGTGGTTCGATTCGAAGGCATGTCGACGAACTGAGGCCGCTGGAACGACCGAACCTGGTCGTGAAGTCGCGCACGGTGCATTTACCATTGCAGGACGCAACGCAGGATGAAGTCGCTCGCTCAATCGAGATTCTTCAAATGGCGCAGCGAAAAGAAAAAGTCGATTTCTACGATCATGTCACCGCGTACAAGAAATTGATGCTCGATCAAATGCGACACCGTGAGCCGTTCGCGAATACCATCGAACATATTACCTGGGGACTCAGTCGTTCTCTGGCAGGAGTCGGAGCAGCAATTCCTGTCGAGGTGACTGTGATGACACTCGGCCATGATGTTGCCATCGTCTGTCTACCGGGAGAGGTGTTCGTCGAACTGGGGCTGGCCATCAAACAAGGTTCGCCGTTCCGAACGACATTGGTCGTTGAACTGTCGAACTGTGTGGAAACGGTCTATATCCCCACTCGAGCGGCCTACGCCGGAGGCGGCTACGAGGTGACCAATTCTGCATTGCAACCCGGCTCAGGCGAGATGCTGGTGGAAGCGGCGCTCAGCATGTTGCGCGAAGCAGCGACACCAGATTAGGCAACAATCGAACTTTCGTCAGCGGAATGATCATGAGTCATCTTCCCCCCAAAGAACTTCTGGAGGAAATGCATTCCTTTCCCGGGAAATTCACCTTCAAAGCAATCGGACTGGCGAACGATGAATTTGCGATGCGAGTCGTGGCCATCATCCGTGTGACGCTTGGCCAGGATTTTGATGCGCCTTACGAAATCCGTGAGACAACAGGTCGACGTCATGTGGCTGTGACCATTGAGCCTTGGGTCGAATCGTCGCAACAGGTCATCGACGTTTTCGCGGCAATCCGCAATCTCGAGGGACTGGTCATGTTGATGTAAAGCTGTCGATTGATGCTCGTTGGCAACAAATGTCTGACAAAAATGTTGACGACTCGCCACTGTGAGGTATGTTTGCCATACCCTCGATTTGAAATGTCTCCCAGCGTGCCGCGGACGGTGCCACCAGCACAATCCGCATCCTCGGTTTCACCGATTCGCACGGCGCAGGAATGACCATCTCTGGAGCAGAGACCGGGCGTTCGTGTCCGGCGGCAGAATTGTGACGCCATCACACACAAATTACCGCTGGTTCGAGACTCTCTTCGCAAAGCACACGCTATGACACAAGGTTCACTTCTCGTCGTCGACGACGATCGTCCACTTTTGGAATCGATGGCCGACTATCTTCGCAGTCTGGGCCATCGGACGGAAACCGCCACAAACTGTCAGGACGCGATCGGCCGGATGAAGGAATATCCGTTCGATGCCGTCATCTGCGATGTGAACTTGCCCGATCAGGATGGTTTCCAATTGCTCGAATGGGCGACCGGCGCCGTACCCGATACTCAGGTCATTCTGCTCACCGGTTTCGGGACAATCGAAAGTGCCGTGGAAGCGATTCGTCTGGGCGCATTTGATTATCTGACCAAGCCGATCATCGAAGACGAACTGAACTTTTCGATTCGCCGGGCATTGGGTCAGAAGCAGATCGTGGCCGAAAACAAGCAACTGAAGCAAGCGCTCAACCAGCGATTCGGGTTGGGAAACATCGTCGGCCACGACTACCGCATGCAGAAGATGTATGACTTGATCGAAAGTGTTTCGGACACGCGAACCACTGTTCTAGTCCTGGGAGAGTCGGGTACGGGCAAGACACTGACGGCCCGAGCCATCCATCAGATGAGCAATCGACGCGACAAACCGTTTGTCGAAGTCGCCTGTGGCGCGCTGCCGGATTCACTGCTTGAGAGCGAGCTTTTCGGACACGTGGCGGGTGCCTTCACCGGTGCGAACCACGACAAGATGGGAAAATTCCTCCAAGCGAACGGCGGGACGATCTTCCTGGACGAAATTGGCACCGCTTCACCCAGCCTGCAGGTCAAACTGTTGCGAGTCCTGCAGGATCGCGAGTTCGAACCGGTCGGTGGCACGAAGACTCATAAAGTCGACATCCGCATGATTCTGGCCACGAACCTCGATCTGGAGGAAGCAGTCCGGAAGGGTGAATTCCGACAGGATCTGTACTATCGCATTAACGTCGTCACGCTGACGCAACCCCCGCTTCGTGAACGCATCAGCGATATTCCGCTGCTCGCCGAACACTACCTGCAAGAGTTCATCAAACAGACAGGGAAACTGGTAACCGGATTCAGTCACGAGGCGGTTGAAGCGCTGCAACGATACCGCTGGCCGGGCAATGTCCGCGAACTCGTCAACGTTGTGGAGCGGGCCGTTGTGCTGACGAAGAATAACGTCATCCAACCGAGCGACTTCCCCGAATCGGTGCGACGCGACGATCAGTTTACCGAACTTGGCGGCCGCTTCGGTGCGGTGGGAAACAATTTGAAATCCGCGTTGGCGACACCGGAGAAACAAATGATCATCGAAACACTCGAGGCCCATGGCTGGAACCGACAAGACACCGCCGATGCATTGGGGATCAACCGCACGACGCTCTACAAAAAGATGAAGAAATATGGCATCAGCTTTGAACGACAACTGATGTCATAAGACGAGCCGGAATGGCGCGGCCATCCGGTTTCTGATCACTTGAAGCCCGTTTCCCTGTGGAAGTGGGCTTCTTTCTTTTGGCGGGTGATGCACAGTCTGATTTTCCTGACTACGAATTGATATTGATCCTGACTCATGGCGGAAAAATGCGTCTCGGGGCCAGGCCTGATACGTCGGCGGCAGACGGATTGACGTGGCAACTTCCAGATCCCGTCAGTACCGCTCTCTAAGAATTGGCCTGTACCTCTTTTCTGCATTCAAAAACAGGTGAGAATTCGCTTCTTCCTTGAATTCATTCACCGACAATGACCATGATTGTCTGTCAGATGATGCCCGCGACACCGAAAACTGAGTCGCGAAAAAAACGAACAATCAGCCGCTTTGTCGAAAATCACCCGACGGGTCGCTTTTTCATTGACTCCCCTGGTCCGTCTTCAGATTGTCAAGAAATACGGTCGGATACGACTGCTGTTTCCTGGTGTGTATTTCCAACAGGAGTTTTCGTAATGAAATTGATGGTCATCGTCAAAGCGACCAAACGGTACGAGGCGGGCTTGCCGCTTGACGAAAAGTCGCTCAGCGAGTTGAAAAGCTACAACGAGCTGCTGACCAAGGAGGGCATCCTGGTTTCGAAGGAAGAATTGCTTCCCAGCTCCAAAGGGGTCCGCATGCAGTTCAACGGACCTGAGCCGGTTGTCAGCAATGGGCCGTTCACGGAGCTCAATGAACTCGTGGCGGCATACTGGATTTGGCGCGTGAAATCGATGGACGAAGCACTCGACTGGGCGAAGCGCTGCCCCAGTTCAAAGTCCACCGATTTCGCGCTGGAACTTCGCCCGATGCTCGACGGCGAAAGCCCCGTTCCAGCGGCCGTCAACGTTTCCAACCTTCACGAAAAAGAGGCGGCCAAACGTGCCGAGGCGTTGGGGCTGGGAAGTCCAAAGTTCGAAAACGGCCACGAACTGCTGATTGCCGGAATGAATCAAAGCTACATGTTCGTGTCGCGTGTTCACATCCCGTCTCAGTGGCAACGGTTTATGCCACAGGTTGGCCGGATCCCGGGGCGTGTCGGCCAGACCACGTACGGGGTCTGCTCAACTTTCCGTTCTGACGGCGGTTTCGAATACTTGTCAGGTGTTGAAGTCTCACAGACTGATGGGATACCTGCCGACTTCAGTACCGTTAAACTTCCCGGTCAGCGATACGCCGTGTTCACCCATAGCGATCATGTGTCATCCATCGCAAAAACGATCGACACCATCTGGAACAAGTGGTTTCCCGAATCCGGCCTCAAACACGTGGAAGCGCCTTGCTTTGAACGCTATACAGAGGCATTCAATCCGCAGACCGGAATGGGTGGTATGGAAATCTGGATCCCGATTCAGAAATGATCACGATATCCTGAACGGCCGGCGCTTCGTTTCTAGAGCGCTTCCAAGAAAAGTGTGGCGTCCCGCGAGCCTGAATCCATAGCGTCTAACGCATGTTTCAACGCGACACATTAGGTGCGACCCGCACTATCCTGCCATTCGCTGTGGCGTCGGATCGACTGCCTTGCGTTTCCGCGGTTCACTCTTCCAACGGCGATGCAACCAGAAATACTGTTCGGGAGCTCGACGGATGGCTTGTTCGAGTGCCGCCGTATACTGCTGAGTGATTTCGCCAACGGGGTCGTCGCTTTTGATCGCTCGTGGATCGATTACGGCTTCGCACCCAAGTTCAAATCGCGACCAGAACGGCTCTCCAACCGTGTCGGGCAGCCGAATTGAATATCCAATCATGATCAATGCATCATATTCCAGGGCTAACAGCGCGATCGATTTGAATGTCGATGCCGGTACCCCGAAAAAATCGACAAAGACACCGCGTGGCCCAGCATCCTGATCGCACAACAGACCCAGGTTGCCACCTTTATGGAGCAGTTGTGTCATTTCCTCGAAGTCGCCCGATTTCAACATCATTCTGTGACCGGTCAATTCGCGCTGTTTGCGGAACCATTCGTGCAAATAGGGGTTGTCCATCTCGCGTGCAATGATGCCCATGGGAAAACCCCACATGCCGAACATTGATGTGCCGATTTCCCAATTGCCGAAGTGTCCGCCCAGCATCAGTACTCGACGACCCGAACAAATCGCCTCGTTGGTGCGTGTGAAATCTGCGAACGTCACAACGTGGCGATAGGAATGCAGGTGCAGCTTGCGCGTCGACTGCACGATTTCGGCAACAGTCCGGAACAGATGAACCCACATCTTGTAGGCGATAACTTCAATTTCGGCATCGGAATACTTTTCACCGAACGCCCGCTTCAGATTTTCGTACGCAACGTCATATCGCGTCCAACTTCTGGGCAGCCAGTAATGAAAGAACGTCGCGAAGCAACGCGCCAGCCAGGCGGACGTCCGTGGAGAAAAACAATCGATGATACAGATCAGGATCTGGAAGCCGAGATATTCCAGCCGATGACGCAGATCAAACATAGGTCGTGTCACTCCATTGACCGACAACCATCTGTCTTGAAAATGACAGATGCGGAAATCAGATTCTCGCAACCGGTGAAGTTTCGTCGGAAGACGAAAATGCGTCAATCGACATTCTAACGCGAACGTCCGCCGTGGATGCGGTCCATAATTTGGGCGGTGGCGTTATATTTCTCCTCGCCCCGGTAATCCGGGGAGAGGTTGGGTGAGGGGTCCTCTTTTTCAGAGAGCGTGTGGGAAGTTTTCATAGAGCGCGTACAAGCTCGGCGAAGACGACGTTGGCGAATTGCGCATCGAATTCATAGAGAAAGAGTAAATACGAATCCCCTCACCCAGCCTCTCCCCGCAAAGCCGGGCCGAGGAGCAAGATCGCCAACCAGTCAGCAACGGCGCCGCATCCGTTGACGGAATCTTGTCAAACGGATCCGTTTTTACGCTCGGCTGAACGGAGACAACCAGACCGGTAGGCGTCGGCCATGGCGAGGGGAATTTCCGCCTCGGCCAATACGACTTTGGCCTGATTCTCGACGGTCAGTGCTTTCATTTCCTGTTCTGCGGCGACCGCACGCGCACGCCGTTCTTCGGCTTTGGCACGGGCGATTCGCATGTCCGCCTCGGCCTGGTCCGCTTGCAGACGCGCACCGATATTGTCTCCGACGTCGATATCGGCGATGTCGATCGACACGATTGCATAGGCAGTCTGCGAATCCAGGCCTTTCGCAAGCACCGTCTTGGCGATGAGCATCGGATTGGCCAGAACTTCGTTGTGCGTTGTACACGAACCAATCGCCGACACGATGCCTTCACCGACGCGGGCCACAATGGTGTCTTCTGTCGCACCACCGACAAGTTGCGCGAGATTGGTTCGCACAGTGACACGCGCACGCGCCTTAAGCTGAATTCCGTTTTTGGCAACACCGTCCAGCGTCGTTCGGCCGAACGACTTGGGATCTGGACAATCGATGACTTTCGGATCGACGCTTGTCTGGACCGCTTCCAGCACGTTTCGGCCGGCCAGGTCAATTGCCGAAGCGGTATTCCAGTCGAGTTCAATTCGGGCGCGATGAGCGACAACGAGCGCACGCACGACCGCCTTGATATTGCCGCCCGCCAGATAATGAGCTTCCAATCGATCGGTTGTGATGTCGCGCAAACCGGCCTGAACGGCCATGATTTTGGCATCGACGATCGCGGTGGGATTCACTTTTCGGAGCGACATGAATAACAGCGAGAACGGCCCAATCCGGGCGCGGGTGACGAATGCTCGCAGCCAAAGCTTGAAATAAGCTGCGAAGACCGCCAATGCCACGATAATAATCAGGCCTGCGAACAGCAGAGCAATGACGAACAGGATCTGCCACATATCTTTAAACATCGAAGCATTTTCCTCAGATTAAGTCGCGAGGTGTCTTGCCCATTCTATGATGCGGCACGCGACTGGTCGAGCGACAAGCAAAGATCGTATATTTGATGAGGATGCACGGACTGATCTTGTTTCCCGAGAAAGGTATTTCATGAGTGCCGAAGCCCGCATTACCGAACTCCGATTGGAACTTCCTCCCGCTCCGAAACCAGGAGGCATTTATCATCCGGTGCTGGTCCAGGGAAATATGGCATTTGTGTCCGGTCACGGCCCCTTGCAAATGGATGGGACCATGATCGCCGGAAAAGTCGGCGACACGATGACCGAAGCAGAGGCCTATCGTGCTGCTCGGCAGGTGGGTCTCACGATGCTCGCGACACTCCGCCGCGAATTGGGAAACCTGGATCGGATTGAACGACTCGTCAAAACACTGGGCATGGTGAACGCGACGCCTGACTTTGGCAATCATCCTCAGGTGATCAATGGATTCAGCAATCTGATGGTCGAAATCTGGGGTGACGTCAAAGGAAAAGGCGCACGCAGCGCTGTTGGCATGGGATCACTGCCCGCGAATATCGCGGTCGAAGTCGAGGCAATTTTCGAATTGAAGAGTGACTGAACGATCATGCTGGAAATGAAAATGCGAATCGATGATCAACATCGGTCAATCGGATTTCGGGTTTGACGATGGCTTATCAGGTTGCAGTGCTGGGTCGCTCGCCGGCGCTTTTTGAGATTTGTCGTTGGCTTCGGGTTTCTCAGGCGGGACATTCTTCTTGACCGGCTTAAAACGCCCCTTCTCCAATTGAAGATCGCCCAGATCGATCGTCTCGCCATCGCGGACCTGCAGGTTATTCGTGATGAACGCCCTTGTCGGACCCTGATTTCGACGATGGAGTGCGAGGTCCCAGGCATTGCCGGGAATCAACGTCACACGAAAACGGCCCTCGGAATCCGTTAAGATGTCTGGTGTTAGAAACACGGAGTAGTGGACACCAGCGTGGCGATAGCCTCTGCGAATACTCGCTCCGACGATCGGCTCTCCGTCTTCCAGCACGTGGCCGGTGACAATTGCCAATGGTTCAAGGCGCACAGTAATTTCGCGGTTGTCGTCGTAGGGAGGTGCAATTTCGAATCTCGCGCCCAGTTCCCGGTCTGGATGATAGGCGTGAAGAATCCGTTTTTCGTCGGGACCCAGATTTTCAATCGTCGCGGTCGCGTCGGGTGTGCCTTCAAATGAATTCGCAGGTGAACGCACGCCTTGTCCAAAGGCCCTCGTATCCTTCACTGGTTCACCCTTGGCATCGACGAATCGAACTCGCGTCTTCAATCCTGGATCGAGTTCAAAGTCCAGACGAACTTCCTTTTCTTCAGCCGTCGGGTTAATGGCTCGAACGGCTGAGGTTCTGTTAATTCGCGGACCGAGCAGGATCGGGAGGATGGGCCATTGACTTTGGTCCTCGTCATTGTCCATGTTCAGTTCTTTGAATCCGACTCCGGTGCGATAGGTTCCGAACAAACTCTCTGCCGCGACCAGTCCCGGTCCTGCCACGCCGACGATCCGATACATTCCTTCAGAGTCGGTTTTGTTGGGAGATTCCTCACGGTTTCTGCTGATGCTCCTTTCGATATGAACAATCTCGGCGCGATTGTTCGTCTTGAATGGATAATAATGAACAACGATGCCGGGCACGGGTTCATGCGTCACTTTGTCTGTGACACGTCCTTTAATCCAGAGACCCCGATGAAGTTTCACGGTCAATTGCACCGGTTCGATGCCTGGCGAATCGGAAACGTTCTTGTCAGTGGGGAAATAGGGTTGATCGTCCGCAGGAACAAACAACAAATGGCTTCGCGCTCCCTTGGCCATCTGTGTGAGTCGAAAATGACCGGATTGATCGGTGACGATATCAGCCTGTTCACGAACGTTTTCGACGGAGCGAAATGCACTCATTTGGATGGCCACACCAGGCAGGGGTTCGCCCGTGCCGGCATCGACGACGGTTCCCTCAATCGCCCGCGACGGGGAGACGACGAGCTTGAAATTTGATCCGAAAACCGGTTCAGAGATCGTTGCACCGCGCGTGCCTGTTTTCGGTTGGATCGCTTCCATGTCTCGAGTCATTACGAGCGTGGATCGCGAGGCAACATCGTCGCCGGCGAGCGCAAGGTGGAACAGTCGTTCTTTTCCCAACCCGTGAATTGCGAAGCGGCCTTCCTTGTCTGAACGGAATTCTTCAGGAAGACCCAGCAATCGACTGTCGACTTCACGCAGCCCGAATTGCCGATGAACCGGTCCTGGCTGGCGAAAAAAGATGAGAATTCGACCTTCGTTGATGATGGAGATCACTTGATCCAGATTCTCGCCCTGCATCACTTGCACTCTTCGGATCCGAATGATCGTGCCGCCGACGGGGGTCCCTTCCAGATCGACAATCTGTCCACGAATGGGATGATCGTCCACAAGCTGCAATCTGGTTGGCTGATCAGCATTGATTGCTTCGAACTCGATGCAAGCTGGACCGAATCCCTTGAGCGAAGCCACGATTGGCGTCGTCTTCCAGGTTTCTTGCCATCGCGGTTCAAGACCCGCAGGATTTCCATACGGCGTTTTATTGATCGAAATCGAGAATCGTCCCTCGATGTCGGTCGTCGCCTGGTACATCTTTGGGGTCAATTTTCGTCCGAGCCTGGTTTCGAACTGATCCGGCACCGGCGCCATCGATCGAATTGTTGCCTGTGGTGCGGGACTTCCGTCCGGTTTCAAGACGATTCCCGTGACCACGATTTCGTCCGCGATTTCCGCATCGGCTTTTGGTTCGTTTGCCGGTTTGGTGGTATCAGGCGTCTGGTTCCGATCGACGTTCGAGCCTGCGGCGGGCGCGTTCACGGTCCGGTCATTATCTTGAGCCAATACCGCAGCCCAGTCGTCATGCTCAATGCACATTGCGATCCCGGCGAACACAATCCCTGCGATCAAAACCGATTGCTTTGGCATCGTATGATCTCCTCGAGTTGACTACGAAGAATGGAATCAGCGGCCAGGGAACGCCGTCAGAGATAAAAAGGCGGTTTCCTGAGATTGGGATTGGCGCGCTGCCAATATACGCCTCGATATTCATCGAGTCGACAACTTCGTGTGGAATTAAGGTATGAGCAACTGTCTGCTTAACCCGGACTATTCCTCAGCCCGCCGCGCAAGCCAGGGATCTTGAACGTTCTCCCTTGCTTGCGCAGCGGGCTGAGGTTGCGCGGTGTTTTGGGCATTTCTCTTGACGATGCCGATTAACCGCCCCGTCTTCGAATCGATTACCGGTAAATGCGGGTCACCGACCTTTGCGAAGGATTCTCTGACATCCTGCTCACTCATCTGAGAATCCAATGACTTCAGCGGCCTTGCGAAGTCTGCCGCCTTCGCGGCTTCGAGTGGCAAAGGGCCAAGCTCAGTAATATTCAATGATTTCGCATCGATCCTACCGAGCAGAATCCCCTCGTGGTCCACGACGTACAGGGGATATTCGATCGCCGAAAGCAAGAGACCTCGAAGAAGCTCGCCATATCCGGTTGCCGCGGAAATCACGGAGAAATCTCTTGAGATCAGATGTTCAAAACTTGGTAATCGATCTGACGGAGTCGGTTCTGGTCGAGGATTTGTCGAACGAATACGAAGGGAGTAAATCGAGTCCGACTCGAATCGTCGTGCCACCAACATGGCACCCGACACCGCCAGCAGCATCGGTACCATGGTTGCGTCGACGTGTCGAGTCAATTCCAACACAAGTGCCAGGGCCGAAACCGGTCCTTGACTCGCCGCTGCCAGGAACGCGCCTGCGCCGATCACCGAACAACAACCCATTGATGCGCCCGGCCAGATGCAATCCCATGCATGCCCGAGCAACCCTCCCAGCAATGCGCCGATCGCCATCGTGGGAGTGAACAAACCACCATGAGCCCCGCTGGTCAGGCACCCGGTGGTGGCGAGGGCCTTAAGGAGCGGCAAGACTAAGAGCAGGGAAAAGCGAAAGTCGGCGTTTAATGCAAGCTGAACAGCGTCCTGACCGTTTCCCAACAGTTGCGGATACACGGTTGATGCCAGCCCAAGCAGCGAGAACACGACCGCTGGGACCATGAAGATTCTGATGTTGCCGGCCGGTTTATGATCTTCTGACCAGGCAATCGCGCGAACTAACAATACGGTCAACAGTCCGAGTACCGGGCCAGCCCACACTGACCAGACCATCAGCGAAATCGAGAGAGGATATTCGGGAACGTCATAGACTGGACCGGTTGGCAAGAGAATCCAGGATGTGGCAGTCGCGATCGCAGAACAAACCAGGGCAGGCAGGGCCAGGCGGAGTGAGATACTTCCGATCAAGATTTCCACTGCGAATAATGCACCGCCCACCGGGACATTATACGCGGCGGCCATTCCTGCCCCGACGCCGCAGGCGACAAGCACTCTCTGCTCAGCTCGCGACAATTGACTCAGTTGCGCCAGGGCGCTGGCAATTGCTCCGGCCGCTTGTTTGATCGCTGACTCACGCCCCAGTGACGCTCCCATTCCCACAATCACGATCGATTGGATTGCTTGTGCAAGCGTGGCAATCAAGGGCATGCGTCCAGACCGAAACCAAATCGCTGAATCGACCTCGCCGCTGACGCTGAAAATCTTGCGATTCAAGATCTGGCTGACACCAACGAGAATGCCCGCGGCAAATAGGATCAGAATACGATGCACGGCCGAGACATTGCTCACCGCCTCCAGGAACGTTCCCGTACGAAAGTTCCAGGCGAGATGCTCGACGGCGTGAAGCAGCCGCATCAGGAAGCCACCGACGAGACCGGCCGCGGCTCCTGCGACAACGATGAGTGACCAAAAACGAACAGACCAAGAGTGTTGCGGCGTCGAGAAATCAAGATTGGGCTGGGAAGGAATATGAGACATGCGGTCCTACCTGACATGGACTGCGATACCCCTCTACACCTTTGGTTGAGCCGCCTTCCAAAGATTCAGTGTGATATGAGCCTGTCCTTGATGATGGGCTTCGTGCCAGCACAAGATCTGCAAAATTCGGCGAATATTCCACCCGCGCTCACGATACCAGTCGGGAATCGTTTCGAGATCGGACTCCTGCACAGTCGAAAAGCAACTCTCGACATGTTTTCGCGATTCTGACAAGACTTGCCTGATCAAGTCGACCGAAGGGATGTTGTCGTCGGGAGTACTGCCGAACTTGAACCGTGGAACCAATTCAGGAAATGCGGGTGCTGATCCCCGCATCCGTTCTGTTGACGTCAATTCTTCGGTAATGCCAATGTGGGTCAATTGCCAGCCAATGTGCGCCCGCCCAACACCGGGTCGCCAACCCAATGTTGCGGCAGGATTGGGAAGTTTGGCGATTTCGTCGAGAGTTGCGAGCGTTCGCATCCGATTCAATTCCATCACGTCCAGCATCACGCGGATTGCATTCATTCTTGATTCCTCGCAAATTCAAAAAGGCCAACGTCTGTGACCGACCTTGCAATTCAGATGAAAATACGTCCGCCCACAACAAAACACAATTGCCACGAACGATTGACCACAGTCTTGGAGCGACTTACTCTATGGGTCATGACAATATCTGTTTTGTTCGAAAATCCACGCATTGTACCTTTGGGAAAGGAATTGATCGGAAGATCGTAGTTATGGAGCAGGCTCCGTCCGGGTTCGAAAAATTGGGGCTTAGTCAGGATTCATTGTTCTCGATCAAGAGAGCGGGATTCACTGAGCCGAGTCCAATTCAAGCCGCATTTATACCAGTCGCGTTAACTGGTCGTGACTGTATCGGGCAAGCTCGTACCGGTACTGGCAAGACCGCGGCGTTTGTTCTACCAATTCTCGATCGGATCAATCTTGAAGACCCCCGTACCCAGGCTTTGGTGCTGACGCCGACACGGGAACTCAGCCAGCAAGTTGCAAACGAGGCGGAACGACTCGCTTACAAAAGCGCGGTCACTACCGCATGTTGCGTGGGCGGACGGCCGATCCGACAACAAATTCGTCAACTGGAGGATGGGGCTCAGATCGTCATCGGCACTCCCGGACGCGTGATCGACCTCATGGGCAGACGCCTGTTGAAGATGCCCGACCTAAAAATCGTGGTCCTGGATGAAGCCGATCGTATGCTCGACATCGGATTCCGACCGGACATCGAGAAGATCTTGCGGCAGTGTCCTGAAAGTCGTCAGACACTGCTTCTGTCGGCGACGCTGCCGCTGCCTGTCGAACGACTGGCGCATCGCTACATGCGCGATCCGCTACGGATCGATGTTTCAGTGTCGAACGTCGCCCATGAAACGATCGACCAGTATTACATCACGGTCGACCATCACCGAAAGTTTGGCACCCTGGTCCGGTTGCTTGTCCAGGAACGCCCCCAGCAAGCAATCGTCTTTACGCGAACAAAACGCGGAGCCGAGGAAGTTCATCGTCGATTCGCGGGTCGTCTGAGCAAGATGGCTTTTATCCACGGCGATCTGGCACAAAGCGCCCGCGACCGCGTGATGCGGCAATTCCGTGAAGGAGAAATTCGATTGTTGATCGCCACCGATGTCATGGGGCGAGGTATCGACGTCAGCGGGATTTCGCACATCATCAATTACGATATTCCAGAAGACTGTGACGACTACGTGCATCGCGTCGGCCGCACCGGGCGACTGTCTTCGACCGAAGGGCAAGGGGCGGCGATCACTTTCGTCGCGCCGGATGAAGGCCAGCAGTTGACCAACGTTGAAATCAGAATCAACCAGATGCTGAATGCCTATCCGCTGACCGGCATCGATCCGGTTGAAAAGAAACGCCAGATCAAGCATGTCGACGATCTACCTCCGCCAATTTCCCGCACGCATGTTGTCGACGACGATGATTTCTGGTCTGTCGCGTGACTTGAACTGAGCGGGATTCATCGGCAAAAACTGCCGGTCAGGGCTCTGAGAGATCCTTGATCTCTCTTTGTTTCATCCGCAAAGACAACCCAGTCGATACTAATGACACACGGTTTAATCGGTGTTCACTGGGCGTGTCATCTTGGCTCTTGATACAGTTTTTCCCGCCGCGCGAATTGTCCCACAGCAGCCAGCTCGTACTTTGCTGCTGATGGTTCTTTCGATTTCGCTCGCCGGTATCAACGGTTGCACGTCAATCCGTGCTGCGCTGAAAGGAATTTGGAAACCGGGTCCGTCGAACCAGTGGGCCAGTAAAGCAAACGATTCCGGTGAAAGCACGGCAAAAAAACAACCCCCCGTTGAGCCTGCCGTAGCGGCGAACGTGGCATTGGGATCCGACGCGGTTCAAGAGCCGACTGCATCCCAAGTTTCAAAAAATGACAAACGCTCAAAGTCGACTGTCAACCGAACGGACCCGCGAATTGGACAAGCAGGGTCTCACGGGAACGAGATCGCCCAGCATCCCGAATCGAACAACATTGCCGGAGTCAATTCCGAATCCGTCACAGAAGCATTACGCACCGACCTGTCGATGGAACGACTGACTGCCGCGCTTTCGGATGATGGCCTGTCTGCAAATCTCTTACCACAGCGAAGCTTGACGGCACTTGATGATCAGATTCAGATCGACGCACTAATTTCACAAGCAAATCAGTTGCTGGATAACGGGCAACTCGAGCAAGCTCGACAAAAGGCCCAGCAGGCGCAGGATCTTTTTGCAAAATCGCAAATCGATTTCGCTCCGGATGACGATCGTCCGATCGATCTTGTCCGTCGTATCCAGGGACGATTGGAGGCAAGCCGACTGCAGGACGAATCTCAATTAGATCAAGGTATTTCCGAGTCACCGTCAACTCCTGTCGAGCCGAATAGTTCCGAAGTTGCGACGAAATCAACGACGCCAGCGGAGACAGTTCCGAAGGACTCGTCAAGTTTGGCCCGGCTGCGCCGAGACTGGTCGACATTATTCCGTCGCGAGAAAAAGCAAACATCGCAAGAACCCGTTCCCGCGAATCAAAATTCCGAACCGGCACCTCCTCCGCCCTCAACCATTCCTACTCAACAGTCGACACCGAAGCAGCGCGTGCCGACACTCGTCGTTCAATCGACTCCGATATTCAAAGTCTGCAGGATCTTCGCGAGAGCCCGACGAGCGAATTGTTTGAAATACCAAAGTCGCATCTGAAATCCGACGAACTGGCCGATGCATCCAACGACGTCGATGTCGCGGAACTGGCCGTTCCATTTTCCGAAGCCAAATCTTTGACAGCAACACAACCGAGACTCCAGGCAGAACCGAATGAAAACATTCGACAACCTGACTGGACGGGTCTCTACCTTGGGTTTGGATTATGCGGGCTGCTCGCCATTGGTTGTTATCGACGTGGTGCGGTTTAATTGCAGCGACAGGGCTGCACGCGAATCCCACTGACTCAATACCCGGGGTAGCCTCGATGACGAGGCAACCCCGGGCTGGTTTCCGTCGCGCTTTCAGCGCGAAGACCTCGTTGACGAATGTCCTGAACATTCGATCCCCACCAATTATCGATTGCACCCTATTACGTTATTACGTTTCGCTTCCCACCTTAGGATGTTAATCGACAAGATATTTTTTTACGATGGCCGGTTTGGATTCTGGATCGCGATGCACGGATTCCTCAGAGGCACGATGTAAACGGGGTAAGGATGTTAAGTGGTTGTGCTGTGACGGCTGCTTTTGAAGCGTGTGGCATCACTCACGTGGTCTGGATTCCCGATAGCCTTCTGGGAACCTGGGAAGTCAACCTGCAGCAATCGAAGGTTCTTCGTTTGGTGCGCGCGTGCCGCGAAGGTGAAGCAATTGCCATTGCGGGAGGGCTGCTGCTGGGCGGTGCAAAGCCGATTGTCATGATTCAATGTACAGGCCTGTTTGAGGCTGGTGATGCACTGCGGAACATCGTCTACGATCTTGGACTTCCATTGCTGATGCTGGTCGGAGTCCGCAATTTGCTGGCATATGAGGCAGGACAAACGACCGATAACTGCCCTGTCTTTGCTGAAGAAATCGTACGGGCATGGAAGCTGCCGTCTGTGTTACTCGACCCCAATCGTGCGTGCGAACGCGATCTGACAGAAACCTTGCGCGACTGGCGACGTGCCAGCCAGGCCGGAGTTGTTCTCATCGCGGAATAGCAGGGTGGTAATGGTCGTTGGAAATAAAGGATTCGCCATGTTGAACAATCGCGAGGCTCTTGAAGTCATCGGAAAGGTCCGCGGTGAGCAGATTGTGATCACCACAATGGGGTCGATGGGAATCTGGCCGGATATATCTGATACCCCGCTCGATTTCGCCTATCTGCCTTCAAGTATGGGGCAGGGAATCTCGCTCGGTCTCGGGCTGGCACTGGCCCAACCGTCACGGGGAGTGATTGCTGTGATTGGTGACGGCTCACTGCTGATGAACCTGGGATCGCTTGTCACCGTGGCCAATCACCCTGCTCCGCTGCATGTGGTTCTGATCGACAACGGTGTTTATGAGTTAACCGGAGGACAGTTGACTCCGGGTTCCCGTCGGACCGAATTTGCCGCGCTGGCCCGAGCGGCCGGGATCGAACGGGCCTTCCACTTCGACGCTCTGCCGGAGTGGGAGAAATGTGCAGCGGATGCTCTGGGTGGCTCCGATCATAGCTTTATCTGGCTGCAGGTCGACCGGCAAAACGGCCCTCCGCCACTGCCGCCGAAGCGACCCATGACAGAGCAAATCGCACGACTTCACCAGGAGCTTGAACGAAGGACATAAAAGCCGGCAGCGGCCTATTTAGGAATATTGCTTTTCAGCCATACCCCGTAGCCACACACGCCAGCCCGAGCGTCACAACGCCGATCTTTCGCCGCCACCCATGAAAGAACTCACCCATGGTTCACGCCACCTTTTCAGAAACGGGTTCGATGAGTTTCTTTTGAGTCGATTTGCGGGGCGAGAGAATCAGCAAGCAGCCAGAGAGGCCCGCCAGCGGGAAGACGATGAAAACGTACGGAGTGACGAACGAACAAAAGTTGATGAAAATGGACTCGCTTTTCGATGACACTCCGGCATTGATCTTCGTTGTGCCGAACTGCACTCCCCACCATTCAAACTCCAAATCCATTTTTCTACGCCAGTCGCTGCTGTAAATGAAAGTTCTTGGATCATCGACGGTCCACTGCGTTCGACAAGATGCTAATGATCGAAATCTTGATTCTGCTGTATTGGGTCCAATCGTGTAGCACTCCCATCGAATCCACCCATAATACGACGACAGGAAATGAGCGTAATTTGCAAACCGTATTGTGACTTCATCACCGATGATCAGACTCCTCGCCCATCCACCCGTTGCTACCAACGCCATCGCCAGCGTCACCACGCCGACCTTTCTTTGCCATCCTCTGAAGAACTCGCCCATGATTCACTTTCCCTCGATGGAAAGGAGCTCAATGATTTTCTGCTGAGTCGATTTGCGGGGCTTTGAGACGAGCAGCCAAAGCGAGATGAGGGTCAGCGGGATTGTGATGGACCAGTACTGAATCTTCCAAATTGTCACACGAACCGCTTCCAACGCCTCTTCTTGCTGATACTCACCTATTTCAAAGCCGAAAAGTCGATGTTTCCATTCAAATTTGTCTTCATTGCCCAATAACGCACCCAACACGTATTCAGCGACACCTTCCGCAGTTGATTGGAAGAGTTCGGGTACAAATTCATTTATATCCGTTGACCATTTCGATGCATCAACAGGGACAACTCGCTGCCACGCAATGCTGCCATTGAACGAAGCAAGCCAATTGAAGTTGTATCCATCGGATTTAATTGTGAACCGATTGATTGTGACGAGGCTTCTCAACCAGCCCCCCATGAAGACCAATGCCGTCAAGAGCGTCACCACGCCAACTTTTCTTCGCCATCCTCTGAAGATGTCGCCCATGATTCACGCCACCTTTTCAGGAATGGGTTCACTGATTTTCTTTTGATTCAATTTGCGAGGCTTTGAGACGAGCAGCCAAAGCGAAATGAGGGTCAGGGGGATGGTGATCGACCAGTATGGGACTCGGTAAAATCTGTTGGTTTCAAGCAAGACAGTTCCATTCGCAAGTGTGACGGCAACCTCATATTCAGCGACGACAAAACCGGCCCATTGCCTTCGCCATTTGTCGTCAGGCGTGGGGCCTTCAAATGGTGCCGCAAGGAATTTGTACTTCTTCAAATTCCTCGACAAAAAAAGAAATTCGTTAGATTGAATAGACGATTGTTTTGCAGGTCTTTCAAAAATCAGTCCGCCGTTAATCGAATTGAGTGAATGCTGCATAAAACCGACTAAATAATCTGCGTCGAAGCTCTTCACCCACCCGCCCATGAATACGCACGCCATCAGCAGCGTCACGCAGCCTGTTTTCCTTTTCCATCCCTTAAAGAACTCACCCATGATTCACCTGAACTGCTGCAAACACTGACAATACCAAATGTCT
>Ga0206876_1013_pt1 | contig 61899 bp, 60 predicted proteins | sample Alteio_BWOrgCont_10_FD_152619 | JGI IMG/M metagenome (GOLD analysis project Ga0206876, IMG submission 152619) | Enriched cells from forest soil in Barre Woods Harvard Forest LTER site, Petersham, Massachusetts, United States -... | ecosystem: Environmental > Terrestrial > Soil > Temperate forest >...
CGTGGCTGCCGTTCATTGGGTTCCAGCTTCGCAGCACCGCGAAACGCGAGAGCTCTTGTGCCATTCGTGGCACGATTTCGGTGAACTGCACACCAGGAATCGCCGTGTCAATCACGCCGTATTCGCCCTTGACGTTGATTGGAGCCTGTGGCTTCGGATCAAACGTGTCGTGATGACTCGTCCCACCTTGAGTCCACACGAGAATGCAGTTTACATCCGCGGTGTTCTTCGCTCCTTTTGTTTTGGCAAGCGCCTGCTGAGCGAGCAAATGCGGCAGCGACAGCCCTAAACCGGCCAATGATCCAACCTGCAGCGCACTGCGACGAGTCAGACCAGCACAGTTTTTTTCAGTCCCTGGGAAGAGATTCAGCACATTCAGGCTCCTCAATGAGGCCACACTGTATTGAGGCCACTGTGTCGAGGCAGGTGACCATCTTCGGTCATTTCGGGCGGGCCACCCGCGATTCTAGGCCAGCGGAGACACACGAATCAAGCGACACTTATATTCCAACGGGCGAGCGGGGGGTGGCAGAATGGTCGGGAGAAAATCTTCGAGAGTTTTTTCAGGGGATTGCAATGAATGCTGGTTCTCACGGTCATTCCAATGAAGGCTCAAGTGTTCGAGTCTGCATCTGTGCAACCGACTCGGTATTTTGAAGCCGCAGAGCGGCGACCAAATAAAGCCAGGGGTGGCCTCCGCCCCTGGGATTCGTCAGTTCAAAATAACCCCAGGCCCCAGCGGGGCCGTCGCTCTGCAATCACCAAATCAAACAGCGCAATGGTGCGGTTTTGAATTCCTGTCAACCATCTCTGTATTTCCAATCGCGTGATGTTCTCCACTGGGCCGCCCCACTTGGGGCTTCGTTTCGATAACGGTTCAGCATCCTGGGGCGAAAAGTGCCCCAGGCTTTATTGGGACACCGCTCTGCGGTTCAAGACGACTGGCTCAACGCCAAATTGCATCGCAGACTTACCGACTTTCCTGACGCACACACCAGACGGGCGTGGGATGTCAACCTCCTGTTTCTCAGACCTCTCTTCCCCCGCATAAGACCAGGCAATTCACCAATCGGCTTGACCTTTGTCAGTCGACGGATAGGATTGCGACGTCCACAGACGCTCGTTGCAGAAGAAAACGCGATTCGACTGCCAACATGAATTCCGAGAGGGATCAATTGGCGATCGGGTTTCGCTTCTCTCAACGAGTTTCGGAGACTTCGGGGGCGATCGGATTCGACTGGATCATGCGAAGTCTGGGTGGCGTGCCGTGGTTGATCAGTTGGCCACGTAAAAAGCTGATCAAACAACAACTGCTAACAAGCCGTTGACCTTGGCTGCCTAGTGTGGCCGTGACTGAGGAATCCCCGCCTGTGGAGTCTGACTGTCACATGTAAAAACCGGCTGGCCCCTGGTCAATGTGACCTACGCCAGGGGCAAGATTAGTAGGACACTGGTTATCAGAAGGTTTCGTTCGTTGAACCTTCGATAATGACATTAATCAGCGCACTACGCACGTAGATGCTCATTCTAAGGGGTCTCAGGACGGGGGTTCGATTCCCCCCGCCTCCAGATTGTCAGCCGTTGCCAACGGCTGACAAACAGCGTCCAAACCTTTGCTGCGGCAAGGGTTTGGACGTTTTCTTTTCGCCGGTGCATTGCCAACCGTTGCCACCGATTGACCCTCAACGCCGCCCAAAATGCAGCGCCCGTGCAGCGCAGACGATGGAAGTTGGGCCACCGCGTCGGCCTGATCTTCGATCCCGATGTGGGCGTATTTCATCGTCATTTTGATATCCGAGTGCCGGGCAAGCTTCTGAGCTTCCGCCAGTGACGCTCCGTTGCGGAGCAGCTCCGTGATATGCGTGTGACGTCCCGAGGCGTGAAAATCCGCGTAGCCGTCGATCGTCTTGTAAGGAATGCCGACCCGTTCCAGGTCCTTCTTGACCATGAACCAGCACTTTTTCTTTTCCAGGCCTGGGAACAGTTTGTCGGTCGGTTTCAGTCCTCGCAGCCATTGCGGGAGAATGGCTACCAATTCGGGGTGGAGGGGCAACACATCTTTTTTGCGATGCTTTGACGTAATTGCTTCGACGGTGATCGTCGGGGGTGAACTTTTCAGATTGAAGCTTTGAGGGGTCAGGCTTCCCAATTCTTTTTGACGAAGACCGGTGAGATTCGACAGCAGATAAATCCGTGCCCGTTGTTCACCTTCAAATCGTTGGATTGAAATCCCGCTCTCACGAGCAGACGTCACCAGTAGGATGAATTCTTCTTCCGAAAGCGCACGACGTTGATGCCGCACGTCGACTTCGACATTCATGCGTTCCAGATCGACGAGTGGGTTGCCCACGAGCCGTTTGCTGGTTACACACCAGTTGCAAAAACAGTCCATCGCCTGGATGTAGTGATTGACGGTTCTGGGACCGAGGTCTTCTGCTTTGCGCAGCTTTCGCAGAAATTTTGCGACCGGCTCAGAATCGATATCGGCGAGCTTGGCGAACTCCGCTCCGGCGATGATGCGTTTCAGTCGTGTGGTCGTGTGCTGAATGTATTTCGGGCTCTTCTCAGAAATGCTTTCGAGGAATTCGTCGATCAACGGTTCGATCGGTGCTTCGCGTGTTTCCGCGATCCGTTCCTGGACGGGGTCGATCATCCCGCTTGCCCGCAACCGAGCTTCCGATTCCAGTTTCGCCGCCAGTTGCTCGGTCAAGCCTTTGTCGGTGAATCCTTTTGCCGTTCGTCGATCTCCCAGATGATCGAGATACTGAATTGTGTAGATGACATTTTTTGCCTTTGCTTCGTTTGAAGATGGAAGCCATGCAACAATTCCTCGAAATGGGCGACGAGCAGTAATTCGAAAAAGGTCAAATCCATTTTCGCGCGATGTAACCGCGAAACAACCCCTATCAACAAAAAGCTTCCAAAAAATTGAAGCCGAACACACGCAGCCGAACGGGCTCGGAATCCTGGCACGATTCAATTGCCTGGACAACCGGCATCGATCCAGGATTCGACATCGGTTCGTCGCCAGCGAACACCTCCCGCGACACGGACCGGTGCGGGAAGTTCGCCGCTGCTGCGCATTCGCCAAACCGTACGGGTTGAGACCTGGAGCATCGTGGCAACCTGGTCGACGGTGATGAGAAGCGGCAAAATGTCTGCCGTTGATTCGTTGAATGGAGGCATAGTTCACCTGAAAAACAGTAAAAAGGAAAACAGGGCCTCCGTGCCCGTTGTCCATGTTTGAAATCGAGGCTCGAATCCGCCGATCGATTCGATGGGTCTACTCGCGTTCCATCTCTGGTTCTTTCGCTTGCTGACCACGTCCCGCCGCGTAGCGATCCAGCATCGCGTCGAAACCCTGATCGCCCCGAATGTCTTCCGTGACGATCTGTTGCGTCGGATTACCGATGGTTCCCGGTTCTTCATGCGTCTGCGTAACGCCATTCCACGGATTGAGTGCCGCGTTTTGAAGATCCTTCAACCCCTGCCTCCATTGAGCCCAAAACAAGCTCGATGTACTTGCAGCCATGATTCACCTTTCTTTCTTAAAAGTCGTTTCTTCGTCCACGCATCCGGTCCGCCATCGCACGCTGTTCGAACTGTAAATCCCGCATGGCCGTAACTTGACGTCGGTTTCCGGCCATACGGGTGAGCAATACAAACAACAACGACACAAAGCCGAACATCACGAAACCGCCGAGCGCGGGCGAGAAAGGCATCAGCAGTAAGCCAATAAAGAAACACAGGCATGCCTCGCAGCCTTTCGCGGCGTGCTCATCCTTGATTCCAAATAACATTGCGAACCACGGCCATCCGCTGTAATAACTGTGCTCCCGCCAACCGAGACTGACGAGATGGGCTGTTCGTATCCGTTGAAAGATCAGAGCCACGATCCACGCTCCGGTGAACCAAAGCATGACCACGTCCTCTTGCGCTGCCGTCGTCAGGAGCAAGATCAACAGTGAGACGACACCTGTGAGGCCGGGAACATTCGTTCCGAAGCTGTGACGAGTAAACATGGTGATGGTCGTCGCATGTGCATTCGCCAACAGGAGCAGGATGTTGTTACTTGCGCGAAGGTCTTCTTGAAATTTGTTTGGATTCGGTTGCTGTTGCATGTCTTACCCCTGATAAAAAGTTTTGAAGAGCCAGTTTTCCCCGGTCGAAAACGGTTCGCCGGATTTGATGATGATCGCGTCGCAGGCATAGCCATTGGATTTGCCGCCCGTGCGGAGGCCATTCTGGAAGACGTTGTCCTGCAGGATGTTCTCGTAGTGCTCGGAGAACGAACCGGTGAACCGCTTATTTCCGAACAGTTCATCGAAAGCGTCAATCGGCGGATTGGTCGATCCACCGAAGAATGTCTCCAGTCGCTTTCCAATTTTTTTTGTTGCGAACTCAGCCGTTTCGGAACAGCAAGCGTGAAAAATGGTGGTTGAAAAATTCGCCAGCAATGCCTGTGTTTGATGCTTGCCGGATTCTCCACCGAGAGCAGCGTAATACCCTGGAAGGCTCTGGCTCAAAAACACCATGCAACCTAAATGCGACCGGCATTGCGCGATGTAATGCGCGTCATAGCTGTTGACAAATTGTTGCGCCTCGTCTGCCCAGATGACGTTAATGCAGTCGCTGGGCTTTGTGTCCCGTCGCAGAACCCGACGTTGCGTGAGAAACTTCCAACCCGAGCACACAAAGCTGCCGAGTTGGCCCCACTCTGTCGGCGACATGTCCACTATCACCCACTTGCGATCAAACATGTCATCGGGCGTGATGTTCGTCTCACCAGAAACTAAATCGCTTACGACCCCAGTATTGAAAACATGAAGTAGGCCCATGACCCCCGCAAGAATGCTGCTGCGAGTCTTGTCGGCCATCGACGGAAACTCGCCTAACCAATAGTCGGCGGCCAATTGAAAGTCGTTCGCCTCGCTCCGCGTTTTCTTAGCATTGTGTCCGGCCTCAAGGCATTCACAATGAAAGCCCTTTCGCCATTCGTGGCTGGCAACCTGTTCACGGCTGAACGCCGCATCAACGAGAAACCGTTGCATATCTTTTGCTGAGACTTTACCAGTAGCCCGTTTCACGACCTCAACCATGTTGAAGGTCATGCGTTCTTCCTGTTTTTCCCAGTAACGATCTCGTTCGCCGCCGCGTGTGTTGCTTCCATCCGCCGACTCGCCGATGATGCTCATGCACTGAACAATGTTGCGGGTATGCCCGCCACGCCGCATTTCATAGTCGAGGAAGTTGCAGCGAAGCTTTTCATACGGTGAGAACACAAACAGATCAGCGCTTCGCCCTGCGGCCTCAAAAATGCGTTTCCACATGGGAACATCTTCCGGCTTCGCTGCCAGGATTAACCCGCCACTTGCTTTATGGTTGACGATTGCCGCACCGAGCTGTTTGCCTGAACTGCTTGACTTACCGCTGCCTGCGCGCCCGAAGATCGCAATTCCGCCATTGAGCAACCCGCGAACGGCCAGCATTTCGCCTGGACCCAACTGAATTAACGGCGCGTCCAACGGGTCACTGAGGGCTTTGGCTCGGGATGTTTTACCCTTGAACACCGGCATCAACAGAAACGTGATCAACGCGATGGCGATCGCAAACGAGCAGATCACTTCAAGAGGGGATTGCGTTACCTGCATAAGCAAATTTTTCATGATCAGAAACCTTTCAGATGAGTACGGAACAGAAAAAAGAGTCAGTCGCAGCTGTCCGAGTTATTCGCTGCTACTTCGGTCCTTCATTGCAGCCAGAAACGTTTTCAACGTGACGCCATCCGGCCGTGCCTTCCGCGCGCACTTCAACACATCTTCGAGCGTTGAGATGAACGATTCGAGATCGAGCGAGATCCCAGCGACGGTCACGCTACGACCGTCTCCGAGGACCGCGGTTCCTCGGCTCGTTGCTTGTGTTGCCTTCTCGCGGGTCTTTTGTCGTGCCGCTTTATTTGCACCGACAATCCCGTCCCGCGTCAGTTCTCCGGTTGCGAGTTTCAGAGCGTATGCCGTCCGTTCGACCGGATCGGCGATACGACACAATTCATAAGCGGAACTCGGTTTGATCGTGCCGTTTGCAACGCTTTCCTTCAGGTCGTCTGGCAATTTCAGCAACGCCAGCAGCCGGGTTGCCATGGGAGCAGATTCACCAAGCTGTGCTGCGGCTTCGCCAGCGTTCCAGCCAGTCACTGACATCAATCGAGAGATCGCCAGCGCCTTTTCGATTGCGTTTAGATCTTTTCGCTGACAATTTGCGATGTACTGCTTCAGAACGATTTCGCGTTCGGTGCATTCGCCCTCTTCAACAATCCCCGGGATCGTCGTCCGTCCCATTTTGCAGTACGCTCGCAAACGGCGTTCGCCCTCGATAATCACAAATTGTTCGCCGACTCGACGGACACGAATCGGATTCAGTAGTCCGACCGCCTCGATGCTTGCAATCATGCCTTCGAGTGACTCTTCGTCGAACAATTGCCGTGGTTGTTGTTCATCTCGAATAACCTTCGTCATGGACAACTGCTGGATCTGCTCCAGCGTCCTTGTTTGCAGTTCGGTTGGTTTCGTTTCTTCTGCTTTTACAGTCATTGGGGGATTCCTTGTTTTGGCTCGCAAACAAATCAGTAAGCCGAGCCGTATTTGTTTGTGAATCGATCAACAAAAAAGGCGGGTGATTTCACGGTGAAATCACCCGCCGAACGGGTTAACTAATCTGGCACTATTGCGTCAGGTGACGACTTCTTTCTCGATTTCATCGCCGCTCGGGCAGAGGCAATCCCAGCGGCGAGCGCGATCAAATCGTCAGGCAGCCCAAACGGCCCCATGAGAACTTCGGGTAATATGTCGAGAGGGCTGCATATATACAGCCCACAGAAGATCGCCAAGGCCCAGCCGACGACAGGTGTCATGAACGTTCCGAGTTGGCTGTCCTTGTGCGACAGGCAGAAAATGAAGCCCAATGCGAGAAGCATTCCGCAGACGATTGTTAGCTGAATAGTTGCAAACATAATTTCTTCCTTATTGAGATTTGATTTCGAATCAGATCGGACAAGATGGGGCGAGTGACGATGGCACTCGCCCCGTTCACCGTGACGTGACTGCCACTCGTCACATCAGTTTCAGCAACCGAAGAATCAGAAGCAGAAGCAATAGATCCATTTCACTGTCTCCGTTTGGGTGGTGCCTTTGATCGCCATAAAAATGAGCCACGCAATCGTGCTTGCTGCCCATGCAACATCTCCGTATTGAGCAATCAGCATCGTTGGGCATCGAGACCGGCCGCTCGCCGTATTCATCCCGTGTCTTGCATTTCTCCCCCCTTTGGCTGTTTGCCGTTCATGCACGGTCGTTCATGAGAAAATTCATGGACAGCCTAGGATAGAATCGCCGCAAAGCATGTCTAGTACACGCCTTACGATTGCGCATAAGCTGCGCAAACATCGCGCAGACTCCGCGTAAATGCACCGTGAGAGCACATTTGCTGCGTAAAAACCAAACCAGTTTGAGGAGCGTTAAGACGAGTCAACAGGACAACAAATCGATTGAGTCAGACTGGAGGTCGTGATACATGCAATTGGGTATGACGAAATCACATGAAAAATCTGTTGCGAATCCATCCGCGGCGCAACTCGCTTCAGAACTGGGTGGGTATGAAGATTCGGTCGGTATTCCAGATGACCTCAAACACACGTTGACGCCACTGCAAAACGCACTCATTTCTGATACGTTTGGCCTGCTCAACGGCATCGGATTCGGAACGATTACTGTCGCCCAGCCGCGCATTCAGCAAAACTTGATTCGAGTCATTTCAGAATTATCAGAAACGAAGGACGCAACGAAGGTGCAGCTCGACTTCATGAATACACTAAGCACAATTCTCAGCCGGGCGGGCACGGCGGGGCTGACCGCTGAACGTCAGCCTTTGTCAACCCACGTAAGTCTTCGCTCGCGCTGACAGATCTCTCTTACTCTGGTAACGAAACGCACAACATGGTTTACCGGCTTAACAATGCAGGTAAAAAAGAGATCAAGAAATCCGGTTACAAATTCGAAGAATTGTTCGACAAATATATCCGCCCAAAACTGGGAATTGAATATTCGAACGCTTGGAAAGATTTCCGCAGCCGCGGCGTCGAGATCACAACCTTCCGTGAGCTGCTTGAACTGATCAATGATTCAAGAATTCCCTATCATCTGGGTAGCGGTACGGTCACGATTTCGTTTGACGACCACGCTGAAGAACCACCTCCTAACGAGAAGCCATCAGAAGGTCCTCACTCAGGTCAGGATCAACAGTTTTCTTCAGGTTCGAACGTAGTAAATCCGTTGGGAAATCGTGATCACTACCCACTCCCAAACGCAACTCCCGCTTCGCATTCTGCCGAGGGCGTCCAATCAGACGATGAACCCAAGTCTGAATCAAGTGAACCAGGCGGCCGCCGTTCGCGTTTGCTTCCACCGGTGCGACGCATTCGGGCTGACGTTGTCAGAATGTTTCGCGATGCCAAGGCATGGGGAAATGAAGAACTTGCAAAAAGGGCCGGGATTGACTCTCTCCTCCTGACGAAGGCCCTTGCGGACGGCGAGGCGATCTCTTTGGAAATAATCGTCAATCTCGCCAACGTCCTTGGTGCTAAGCCTGATGAAATTCTTTTTCAAGAAGAAGGAGGTAAGAGACTCACCTACGTCACCCTTGTCCTCGAGACGATAACGAAGGATGAATACGAGTGTCGGTTAAAGGTTGATCCGATTAACGATGCAGTTGCACGGGCCGCAGGGATGGAACACAAACTCGTTTCAACCAGCGTGTTTTACGGCAGCGTGTCAATCACTATGCTAATTCAAAGAGATGATGCGTTCAGGTTGGTTTCCGCTTTTGCTGACGCAAAACTCGACTTCCTTGGCGAGTCTGAGATCATCATCCCACGTCGGCCCTTGCTACTGGCCATCGCCGCCTCTGTGGCTCACGGCCATGGAAATCCGCTAAGCAGCCTCTTGCAGACAGTCGTCGGTTTTTGCCACATCCTCAATAATGTCAACGCATCCACGTCACAATTTGACTCCCCGGAAAATGATCTCGTTGTCCTAAAGCGTCCGACCAGCAACGAACCTGCTCACGACAGTTCCGCTCCTACTCGCGAGACATCGAACCTGTCACTGATTCGTGGCGCGATTGAAGTGGTAACACCAACGCTATTCGCACCGAGCTTTCCTCTTGAATATTCGATTCATCTCACGCCTGCTGGCCCCGATGGTGATCCGATCGAACTTAATTCTCGTCTCGAACAATTGCTCTTGCGATACCCACAACTTCAAGGAAAAGTCAGCCGATGTTTCGGTTCCGAATCGAAAGATGGAAATCCGGCTCAATGGTCTGGCCAACTTTTGGTGCAACTGACATCGATTGACGATTGGCGTACTTTGACTGAAGCAGTCTTAATTGGTTTCATTGGCCAACCCGTCTTTTTTGAGACCAAGAGGGAAGTATCTGGTAAGTCCTACACCCAAAAAACCTCTTCCAAGGTCAACCTTTCAGCAAAACTGTGGGATGCAATAGATCGTGACGCTTCTGAACTCTCAAGAATATGGAAAGACTTTGTCATAGACCTAAAGAAGTTGTGGAACCCGCCGCCGAGTTAGTCTTGTTCTTCCCGACCAGCCAGCCGAGTCAATAGCTGTTGAGCGCAGGAGTAAATCTTTACCTATATTAAATCGTCAGCACGGATCTGTGATCGAGATGAATATAAATAGAGGCAAATAACGTCCTTTATATGCCTCTATACCCAGAACGGGAGAAGACCGCATCCATCCCGTGTCTGAATATTGTTGACGGATTCCACAAACTGTGGCAGTATCGAATATCAACGGTACAACCATGTTTTGAGGGTTTATGACTGAAGGAACGGCATCTTCCACCAACATCCCGGCTTCCTACTCTGCGCGGGTCGATAGATCTGGCCGAATCGTCATTCCAGCTGAGCTACGCGAACGGTTACACGTTCGCCCAGGTGACGAACTGGTGCTGCAAGAGATCGCGGGAACGATTTCTATCAAGAGTTATGACCAGGTAATTGCAGACGCTCAGGCTTTTTTTCGCGCCAGCGCCCCGGCCGACGTGAGTCTAGTCGATGAATTGCTGGCAGACCGGCGCGCGGAAGCTGAACGCGAAGCGGCAGAGGATGCCAAGTCTCGTGGCTGATGCAATCTTAGATGCTTCGGCAGTGCTTGCATTTTTTGGGTGAAGAGCCTGGTGCGGATCTTGTCCGGCCTTGGCTTCGCGGCGGGTTCATTTCCGCAGTGAATGCCGGGGAAGTGCTGAATCGACGGTATCGTCCGGGCGAATCGCTGGAAGAAATCGTCCGTGTTGTCAGAAGTCTCGAATTACGCGTTGTCGATTTCAATTTCGAACAAGCAGCAATCGCGGCGTCGTTAGAACCTTACGCGAAAGCAGCAAACCTCTCATTCGCTGATCGCGCATGTCTTTCCTTGGGCATCTCCATGCCAGGACTGCCGGTGCTGACGGCTGATCACAGATGGTCTTCGCTCAATCTTGGGCTCGATCTCCGTTTGATCAGGGAGAAGAAACCGACATGACAGAAAAATGACTGGCAATTCCATCATTGAAATCCTTCCCCCGTCCAGCAGCTCATTGGTCGAAGTTGACGCAAAGTTTGCGAACCTTAGCCCGGCTGCGAAGTTCGCATGGGATGAATTCTTCAATGCGAGTATTCGCAATCATCACACGCGCGTCGCCTATATGCGGGCTGTGCGGCTGTTCCTTGTCTGGCTTGATGGCAAAAAGATTCCAGTGGATCAGCTTGAGCCCGGTACGGTTGGGAAATATTTCGATCAATTTCACGGTTCCTTGCCGAAGAAGAAGCTTCATCTCTCAGCCCTTCGGGCGTTCTTCGATGTGCTCGTGAATCGCCATGTCATGATGTTGAACCCGGCTGCTTCTGTGCGCGGCGAGCGGTATCAGGTCGTCGAAGGCAAAACACCGGAAATCACACGCGATCAGGCACGTACTCTTCTGAAGTCGATTGGCTCCTCTCGTCCCGTTGCCCTCCGCGACAAGGCATTGATCGCAACTCTGATTTATACCGCCGCCCGTGCGGGAGCAATCGCCAGTTTGCGGCTGAAGGATTTTTCGTGGGACGGAACGCAATACGCTTTTCGATTCATGGAAAAAGGAGGCAAGTCCCGCTCGATCCCTGTTCGCCATGATTTGCAGGCAGTTCTTCTGGCGTATCTCGACTCAATAAACTGGACTAACGAACCCAAAGATGCTGTTTTCTTCCGCTCCGTCGCCGGGAGAACAGGCGAATTAACTCCCAAGCCGATCCGCAATACCGACATTTGCCGAATGGTCAAACGCCGTTTGCGTGAGGCCGGTTTGCCCGGACAGCTCTCCCCGCATTCATTCCGCGTGGCGACGGTGACTGACTTACTTACGCAGGGAGTTTCACTCGAAGACGTCCAGTATCTTGCCGGGCACGCTGATCCACGGACCACACGGCTCTATGACCGTCGCCAGAAGAAAATTACACGCAATATGGTGGAACGGATTTCGATTTGATACTTCTCTCTGGCCTTCATTAACTACGAACTCGACCTCGCTCTTCACACAGTCCTGAGATCACGCCGGCCGCCCTGTAATTATTTCCTTAACCAAGACAACAGTCGCAACAACACCAACTGCTTACCTAGAATCAATTTTGAACCACGGTCGGATCGCTCCTTCCTGCATTACTTCAACAGTAAATGATTTATAGCCCCCCTTTAATAAAGGAAGCAACTCCGCTTTTACCGTCGTTAATATAGCGTTGCTCGCCTCATCGTTTGCTTCGATCTCCGCACCTTCTTCGTTCACGAACTCGTCATATACCAACATTCGGGTAAGCCAGTCGCGCCCTTGCAACCTATAGGCATAGTTTTTCACATCTTGGCTATCCTTGCCAGGAACAATAATTGAAATGCTCTGATTTATTGGAGCGAGATGCTCGTATTCATAGCCATATGGATGCACGAGAAGTTTGAACTTCTGCGCATTAGGTGGTGGAATCACAAACTCGAAATAGCCTTTGGAATCTGTCCTTGTGATTCGAGTAGACACCCTTCCGCTCTCACTTTTCAGCCAAATTTCAACTGGAGCGCCCCCGCCATTTGCGAAAACGACATAGCCTGCAATTTTCCGCGCTTGTGGCGTTTGAGACATCACCACTGTACAGCACAAAACTCCTACGGCGCTTATTATTGCCGTAGCGTACCCGACTCGCTTCTGACGTAGTTGCATAAGCTGTTTCCCTTTGCTTCTGTTACGGTGACAATCTTACTTGCGCTTTCAATTCTTCAATTGTTACATTAGAGATGGCGAAGACAATACGCAGTTGAATTCCTGCTTCCCACTTACCACGCTTGATCACCTCGCCAGCCTCTTCGTCGTCAATCCAGATTATTTCGCTCGGTTCATCCGAATCGTTAGAACGTGTAAATGCCCACGAGCGAAGAATGATCCGCGTATCGTTCCCGCTTAATACTGAAATTGCAATCTGTGAGGTCTCGAACGTCGGATGAATGTCGAGGAAGAAATCCTGCGACTCATCCGGAAGCAAGTGGCGGAAACCTCTGACCAAGGAGGTCACAGATTTGTTTTTCGGCGGGAAATCTTTAATTGTTCCATCAACAGCTGAATAAACTATCGTTTCCGGCTTTAAATAAACATACCGTAAGAATGATCCTCTCCCCCAAATGCCCATAAGGGTGAGGATTAGTACCGCTGACGGCCAACTAAACAACATTCTCATTAGAGGCCAAAACACGTGTACTTTTCGAGTAGCGGAGTTCTTCAGTTCTTTCGAAAGGAAGTCTTCCGTCAGCTCCATGCCTGCTGGTAACCAGTTTATCTTCGTGATCAATATCTTTGGCAAACCGATAGCGCGTGTCCACTGTTCGCGGGCGAGTTCCCAACCGTGCCAGATCAATGTGTGAATTTCGGCATCGGAAAAAGCATCCAGATCGGTACGCACCCGACATGCAAATTCCTGGATGTCGCTCGGTAAGTTACTATTTTGCACCGGAGGCACGACATCCCCGATGTTGATTCTCATCACTTTTCGGTTTGGAATAAGTTTGTGCTGGTGTGTAAACCTGAGCATGTCGGAGTCAGCAAGCCGAAAAAACTGAATATCACTGGCACGGACCAAACGATCCATGAACCACCGAAATGTCAACTTCGACGCCGGCGCATTGCGAAACGGCTGTCCAGCGTCGCTCACAATAAACAAAATACTCGTTGTTTTCGGAATTGCATTTGCGAGAGAATCAATGACGCGAATTCCAAGATTGTCATACACCCCCCCATCCCCGACTGTGAGATTTCTACCGCTACCTATCTCGTAGTCTTTTGGTGGAATCAGATGTGGGGCGAACATCGGAGGAAAAGCGGAAGAACATGCGGCCGCTCGCCACAGACCGAATTTCCGCCCATCATCGTGTGGTTCGACCGCTTGCCTTAGCGTGCCATCTTCGCGCGATTCATATTGCGTGATCCCGTTCTGTGAGAAATCAACGAGGCGACCCGTGGCGAAATCTGTGCCGAGGATATGAAACTCAGGCGACTTAATAAGATCTTTTATTGGAGTGTCGCTCCTATCTTTGCTTAACCCCTTCAGGTAACAATTTCGAAGCTGGTTGAACCGACGATCTGGGTTCAACAAAGAGAAATCGATTCTCTCCCGGATGCCCCATCGTGCAGCACCGTTAATCAGCTTCTCCGCAGTTTTGACAAACAGATCATCGTCTCCACCGCAATAGTCGTTCCAATGCGTTGCAAGATGCGCAGCGGCGATGCTTCCACCAGACACTGAGCAAACGACTGACACTCGATCGAGTAACGCTGCTTGCTTGAGAAATCGCAGCACACCCACGTGGAATAGAGTTGCACGAAGCCCACCTCCAGAAAGGGCTAAATGAATTGTGAAATCATCAGGGTTGAACAACGGCATGTCTTCCGGATCGACGGTTTTATCTTTTTCTTCTCGGGCTACCGCCCCTTCGTTGATCATGTTATTGCCTTTTTGTCTCAGATAAGGCCACGCCCGCTTTGCAAGTCGATAGGTCTTTACAAACGTATCATCACCTACCTCTAGTGCAATGCCGCAAGATGTGCATTCGCACGTATCTTCGCTGTTATTGGAGGCGAAAGGAATTAGCGTTCGGCAGCTTTCGCATCGAGCCATCGAATTGGCAATGAGCAGGCCGCGATCTGTGAGAACATCAAGTATGTCCGCTAGGCGATCAACAGAAATATCAACGAATGGCGCAAAATCATCAGAAACCAACACGGCATCGCGATTCAAAGAATGCAACCGCTTGTCCACTCGCGCAATCTCATTGCGGACACCTTCATTTTCGCAGGCTAAGCTCTCGCAATCTGGAAAGAACATGACGCATTTCTCGTTCGGTTACGTTCGTTGTGGACCGGGTCCTCATGCTTACGCGATTCTTATCCCCAATAATGATAACGTGTATTTCCCGTTCCAGTTCTGCTTGCGTTCCATCTCCCTCCTCTGTTGGCAACCAGTAAAAATTGCCACTGTGCCCCACCCCTTCTTCCCGAATTCTGTCGAGTGACGTATCAATTACCTCTTCGCCGAGGACAGAGTTGGTAAGCGTAGAACTGCGCGCCGCAAGCCGTCTTCCCTCAATTGTGCGATACTCGATTCCATGTGAGCGCACCTCACCTTCATCATTCTGCTCGCTCAAATGTAAAGCGGGGATGGCTTTCGAAACATCGATAGGCGTGAAATCTTTGATGTCAAGCCACGGTCGAATCAGAGCGTAGAACGCTTCGCGAATTGCCTCATACTTCGCTCCGGACTGCAACTCAGTAATCTGTAGCATTGCGACCTTGTTCTCAAAGTCCCACTCAAACGACACTACCCCCCGGGCGACTTGGCGAACGAACGCGCGAAACTCTACGGCGTTGCCATCAACAATGTCGTCTTCTGGATCAAGCTCTTCGTCGCGTTCTGCATACTCGCGCCTTTGTACGGCTGTGCTTCGCAACCGATCAGGGCTGTACGTGACCGAAGTGAGCGTCAATTTTTCGGGTAGTACAATCGGAATCTGCGCGTTCAAAAGGTCGCTAAGGCCATTTGCCTTCAAATGCTCAGCTACAGCTTCCTCGTCTCTCCACCGTTTTGGAGTCAGTGGTGGCGCATCGTAGAGATATACGTGAAACCGCCACCACGGGAGGATGCGGTCCAGCTCGGCTAATATCGCTTGCAATGTAATAGTGCCCGACTGAATGGCGGCTTGAATGCGTGCATTGAGGTCACTCTTATCGCCAGACCGCGATAGCCCCTGCTTCTGAAGGAAATCTTGCAGCTGTTTGTTGGTCAATTTCTCGCACGTCTCAAGCAAGTACTTTGCTTCGTCCTTTGTCAGTGATGGCGTTTTCTGAGCGCTAAGTTTGCTTCGAGTTCGAGGTTTTGAACGAGTGCGGGTGCTCGACTGAGTAGAAGGCGTTTTTCCAGTACGTCGCAATGCGCGCATCTAATCGCTCCATTTTCAGATCGTGAATTTAACGTTGTCTCGGTGATCCAGGTCCATGCAAATGATTCGAGATTGAATCAGACGGATGTCAAAAAATAATCCAAAGAGATCTCGGCGACAGGATTCCATGTCGGATTCTGAAGGCACCACTCGCATCCATGCGAGATAACGCAACAGCGTTGCGTGGTGTGGTCAAAATTGCAAGCGACCATTTTTGTAAAGAGATTCTCGATGCTCCTTCATTGACGCGATTTGATGTTTGAAAATAGCCCTAGATCACACCGACCGTTTGCAAAAAGAAGGATTCGGCACCCCGCCCAAAGCGGCGATCGCGTGCTCTCGGGCTCCGCTTCGCTGCGGTCGCGAGGCCGACGCTAAGGCCCCTGACGCCCGACTGGTGCTGACGGCTTTCGCCTGAATCGGACACCTGCGGTGCGGTTCTCTTTCCAGAGTGCGGGGGGCGATTCCCCCGTGCCGTCAAGGATCTGGCCTCGCGACCGGAACGGTTGCCTCCCCATCTTCCGCGTTCCCAAAGCCTCACTTGTGCAGACGGGTCCCCTCCCTTCCGGTCGTCCTGTGACTGCAACTCCCCCCTGCATTTGGCTCTTTGTTCCGTTCGCCAAAAGCATGAGCTGTTTGGCTCGCGAACAAATCCATTCTTGAAGAGGGAGACGAAGACCATGTCCACTGCCACCACCAACCGGATTGACGTTTACACTCGGGTTACGAATCGCATCGTTGAAGAACTGGAACAGGGCGTTCGCCCTTGGATGAAACCTTGGAACGCGGAGCATGCCGTCGGACGCATCACGCGACCGTTGCGGCACAATGGGGAAGCGTACAAAGGCATCAACATTTTGATGCTCTGGGCTTCCGCTGAATTGCAGGGTTTTAGCTGTCCATTCTGGATGACCTTCCAACAGGCGAAGGAGCTTGGCGGATTTGTGAAGAAGGGCGAACACGGGTCCCCCGTGGTCTATGCCAGCACGTTCAAGAAAAAAGAGCAGGCCGAGAGCGGCGAAGAAGTCGAAGCCGAGATTCCTTTCCTCAAGGAATACACCGTATTCAATGCCTCACAGGTGGAGGGACTGCCGGAAAAGTTCTACGCACTGGCTGAACCCAAGGAAGAAATACCCGCCCGGATCGAGCGAGCCGACCAATTCTTCGCGAATACGAAAGCCGACATCCGCACCGGCGGAAACAGAGCTTATTACGCGATTGATTCCGATTATGTCCGGATGCCACCCTTCGAGACTTTCCGTGATGCCGAATCACACGCGGCCACCCTGGCCCATGAATTGACTCACTGGACGAGACATCCGTCACGACTTGATCGGGATTTCGGACGCAAAAAATGGGGCGATGAAGGCTACGCGATGGAAGAGCTTGTGGCCGAACTCGGTTCCGCTTTTCTCTGTGCCGATCTGCAAATTACCCCTGAAATCCGCGAAGACCATGCGAGCTATATCGAATCCTGGCTGAAGGTATTGAAGGAAGACAAGCGGGCGGTATTCACCGCCGCCTCGCACGCGTCGAAGGCGGTTGATTTCCTGCACGGCCTGCAACCCAAGCCCGAAGCCTGATCGGTTCATTCATGCCCGGCCGCTCTTTGGCGGTCGGGATTTCTTCTCATTCTCTCATTCTCCAGAAAGCCGACAATATGGACCCCAACCAGACATTCTTCGACATGTTAGCTGCCATACGGGACAAGGATAAAGCGACCGCCCACGAACTGGCCCTCGCCCTGAAATCATGGTTCGCCAATGGCGGATTCTATCCGTTTCAGTGCACGCCCGAGGCAATGAATGCCTACATCGCATCCGTTCTGCGAAGAACGGCAGGACTTGGGGAGCCGGAACCGCCTTTCAGCCTGACTTGCTTGTATTGCGACGCAGGCCAGGGGATCGCGAGCGAGGAAGAGGCGATCGGCGAAGGATGGAGCGAGATCGAACCCGCTCCGCAATTGCTTCAGGCAAACGTTCTCGGAGTTTGCCCGGATTGCCAGGAGCGGCATGCAACGGAGCAACAGCAATAAGCATGATTGCCGCGTGTGAACGAACTTGGTTCCGCTTTTTCCTGTGCCGACCTACAAGTCACTCTTGAGGTACGGGAAGACCATGCCAGCTATATCGAATCGCGGCTAAAGGTCCTGAAGGAAGATCAGCGGGCGATTTTCTCTGCCGCGTCACACGCTTCCAAAGCGATTGATTTCCTGCACTCGTTCCAATCCCCAAACCATACTTCAATCCATTAACACAGTGGATTGCTTAAGATGTTCGGTCAACGTACAAAACCTCATTGCAACCGGAATTCGTTATCGCGAGGGCCCTTTGGTAGCCGCGCTTTCATCACGTTTCGTCTGCAGATCCTCTGCATGGAATCGCTCCTCGCAGAAAATGAAAGGGAATTCTTGATTGAGAATTTCATCAACAAGACCCTGCTCCATGTCCTTCAAATATATGGTAAATCTTTTGTCTATTTCAGTGCCTTTTCCGACGACCACTCGCATTACGACTCTCTCGCTAGCGGAATCCTTTCCACTCGCGATGAAATACACTCCGATCGTTTTTCCCGACGGTTGCTTAAGCACCAGTTTCGCCGCCGTCAGGCGCATTTCAACGTCGTTGACCGACCCTAACAAAGCAGCCTTGCCTAAAAAAGTGGCGAAAACGTGCGGCCAAAGTTGAGATCTTTGGCCATTACCAAATCCATCCGTGGTTCCAGATTCTATTTCCATCGTGGCATCCATGCCTTTTCCTTTCTCTCTTAAAACTTCAAGGCACTATGTCAAGCATATTCTTCTTTCGTCATTCCCGAAGGGCTGCCGTCAGGATGTCTCGTTTCTTCTTGAATCTTTCGTATCCCCGATTTCGTGTGAATTCTTGATTGTCAGCATCGGGGTCTGAAAGAAACGTGAAGAAGGCTGAACTCTGCCCGAAGAGTGGATTATTGCTTTCCAGCCAATCTTGCCGCTCGGCGAACAGACGAGCCACCCAACGACGCCAATAAAAGCAATCGCGGTCGTAATGCTTGATTCGCGATCGCCAAAGCCAATCGAATTCTCCTTTGGTATCGTCCGTGGCTCCAGTCTGGCAGATTTCGCCGTATGTGACAATTGATGTCCTGAGAGTCGTCGGCTCGACTCGAGTAATGGCTGTTTGAAGATTGTCGATCTCCCCATCGGGCAAAATGTCGCGCGGGGGTAACCCGAACCCATCATGCAACCGCAGAAGTGCCATTCGCCGACTTGAAAGCATGTCCATCGCGCGATAGCCAAGAAGTTCGCTTCGACTTCCTTTCGCCATCGCCAACGACCAATCGCCACGCGTCGAGAGACGTCCCGGCAGACGCAAAACGCGGTATTGATGTAGGTCAAGCTCACGAACAATTGCCGCGCTCGTTGAATACCACTCGCGTCGCGCCACGGCTTCACGGGTTTCTAAACCGCGCGTGATTCGCCGTGATTTGGATTTTAGATGTGCACACAATGAGACGACTTGTTCGCATGCGAGAAAAAGTGACGGAAGCTCTTCAAGCAACAGCGAGCGCAATGTCACTGTTGGCTTCTTAGTGTGGTCCGTGAGTGTTTCAAATTTTGAAGCCGGAGTACCGAAAATCTTTCTTCTAGTCAGACTTATCGATCCCCATACTTCAAAAATCAGACAGGAGAGAGTCTCGCCAGTATTCAAATCGACATCGAATGGAAGCAAATCACTCCGCTCAGCCACGATTCGGCAAGCTTCAAAAAATTCAGACCAACTTCCGATTGCCGGATCACCTGATTCTTCTTCTTCTGCGCCCTCGCGCTCACGCATCTTGTCAGGGCCAATTACATTATTTTTTCTGTCGCAGATGCAGAGATCATTCCACACCTGAGATATATATCTTCGAGTAGATAGCTGGCTATCCCAACAGGCTTCCCAGTGATTCATCTTCGCCAGAATATGCCCAAAATCCCAGAGATACGGGATACGATCATTTCCCGCCGGAGATGGCGCGCCATTTTCCTGAGTAAAGAACATTCCAGATCGCGACACGGATCCATCAATTTTCGAAAGCTCTTGTGCGTAGTTCGACGAGATCTTTGGTGCCGAACATTCACCTAGGTCGATGCCAATACCTTGGCAGTGCGGTTGGAACACGCCATGAGGGTCTTCGTCACGCAACGCGGTGATCCGGCCATTTTCATTCTTTGCCACGGCAACATTCCAGTAGTGTGTCAAATCGCATAAGGACCTCGAGCGACCTGATACACTATTGTCCGACCAGAATTCGTCAATCTGAAAAACGAGCGAATAATCAAATCGCGTGTCATCCAGCCAATCAGCGAAGGCAAAAAAATCATCATACATTCCAAATGGCTCAAAGCTCACAACATCTCTATTCTCAAGTGCTGGGAATAATTGCCGCAGGGTTTGCGTTAGGACTTTTGCATAGCGAGGATCCACACCATCTTCGGACGAATCACTGCAGGCAAGTGGCCCCCCATACAAACGCACTTGTAAAGGAACTCGCTCTGGCATCCCAGCATGCAACCCAGAATAAAGCGCGAAATGCCGCTCAATGGTTAGTGAGTCGTTTGGACCGCTTACCAATTCAAATACATCCGGTGATGACCTGTCGCTGCAAAGGGAGTTAAAACTAATGGCAGTTCGCCGCTCACCATAAAACGGCACCTGCCACGTATATATCTGATTTTCATCCAGCTTCCGCAGGTCCTGAGTGCGGGACAAAGCCCCTGCCAACGACGGCGGTTGCCCCGCCTGAGTTGATACAATCAATGCGGATACGCCTTCTCGCTTTAAAGCCGCAATAAGCGACGGAAGCACGAGCGAGTCTCTTTCGATACTTCGGTGACTCGTCAATAGATTATCCCAATCATCAATAACCAAATGAATGCGTGATGAAAAAGCAGCACGGTCGCGGACGGAATTTGGCTCGCGAAAGAAACTTTCCAAATCGTCCAATGACTTTCCATCGATTCTATTTGCTTTTAGCAATCGCGTCAGAACTCGACGCTGCGCATGATGAATATAAGACTCAACGATCATCAAGAGGTGAGAACCGGATAAATGCCGCACACCGAGCCGTCGACACATAACGTCGAATGTATTGACGAGAGTAATATCGCCGCTCAAATGCTCACGAATGTATTTTCGCAACTGATCTTGATCAAGCAGGCCAGTTGTGATCAGCACCGCGGCTCCATCACAATCCTTTACGGCCGCCGCTAAAAACGAGCGCCCAAGACGACTCTTATATGTACCAGAATTTCCCATCACGAGAGTGACAGAACCCTCGTGTCGGTATTGTGCAACGTCTGTTTCGTTTGAATGGTGAGCAAGTTGCGGAATTCCATTCGTCATAAACTTTGGGGTGCCAAGCGCAACAGGAACAGGAATTCGCTGTCCATGTACCAGGCGGTTCCAATAATGAATCGATGCTATAATGTAGAAGTGCGCCAGATGCTGGCCACAGAGCCATTTGACTTCAGGATGATCAATATTGTCGTATATCCCAGAGTCCGTTCCCGTCCCGGGACGGATTGCGACCTCGTGTTTGCCGCGCGCATGGGCCGCGCCACGACACTTTTCGATCTCGAATGAACGAATGAGATATTCATCTTGTTGCTCAAGGTGAAACCGGATTACTAAATCCGTAACAAACTGTTCTGGTAATCGTGCTTTTTTTTCTGGCTCTTCTGCAATTAAAGCCAAATGCGCATGTGCTTTGGCACAGGTTCGTACCAGTTGAGCGATTCGGGACCGCCGTGTCCGCTTCTCGCCAAATCCGTCTGTTTCACCCACAAACATCTCCAGGCCCTCGACTGCGTCAATGATAACCAAATGTGGATACTTTCTCTTAGGAAGCAATCCGAACATGTGATTCAGAAACGTCCAGTCATCCCCTGCAGTTTCTTCCTGCAAATCGACGAAGAACACATTTGAAACGTGAGTAGTGCCATCGAACAGAGTCTGGATCGGTTTCGCAGGAAAAGCAGGTTCTTGATCTACAAGTTCTTGATCCGGTGGAACCGGCGTTAGCTTCAGCAACTCGCAGTATCGGTTATCATTCTCTGGAACACGGCATTCTTGCTGCAGAAAGTCTTCGTAACTCCTCTTCAGTACCTCTTCACGCAGTGCAGGATAGTTCAGTCCGAAAGCCTTCCAAGCCCCGTTCGCTTGTTCATAAGAAAAATCCGTGGACACATAAACGATACACGGCAAGTCATCGGGCACAGCACCAGCCAAAGACTTGGCGTCGAGCCAATAACTGGACGCCAAGTGCAGTGCAAGAATTGATTTTCCGCAACCGTCTGCGCCGATCACACAAGCCGTTTGAGGGCTCGCGGCCGTAGGCATATCAATCATATTGTCAAGTGTCGGAATTCCGAATCGCAGACGCGTCGTCATTGCTGTTGCAACTCCTGTAGGTCGATGTCTTTTGCCTTTTGCCGCTGTGCCGTCAGAGCCTTTTTCGAAGTCGCATCTAGTTCTCGCTGTTTCAGGAGCCAATCGATATAACTTAGACGTCCATGATGGTAAGTATGGTTTGGCGAAACGGACGAGAGTCCGACAGAGACGAGTGAATTAAGTGCTGCAGGATCGCCGACCCAGACAGATGGCAAAATACCATTGTCGTACTTAAGATGGATAATGCCACGAATATAACCTGCCCATTGACGTCGTTCGGCGGGGGTGTTGGCTTCGCAGGCAGCCATCAGTCGGGCTACCGTCTCTCGTACGGATGCAGCATGCGTGGTTGCAACAACTAAGTGACCAGATCCAGCGAAGTCGAGGATGTATTTCCACTCCTCCGGATTTCTGACTTCACCAATAAACACACACGTGGGAGTCTGCCTACGTGCATCGATCAACGCGTCCTTTATTGAGAATACGTCAGCTCCTATGTTGCGCGCTGTGACGCAGAGCCCCAATTTGGCAGACACCTCTGGGTCAGATAAGTCGTATTCATCGGATTTCGTTTTCTTGTAACTCCAAAGTTCGATAGGTTCTTCGACCGTCACAAGATGTGGGTAGCGTTTATTATTCTTTGTCATTTGCATTGAGAGAAGTGCTTTGACGAATGACCGAGCTATTGCCGACTTTTTTGAATTGGTGGCTCCGGAGAACACAACGGCACCATGAGGAGGGGCGTCAAGTGCCCTCGGGAAAATCAGCTTGCTAAGCCCAACCGCGTGATCTTGGTTGCGAGGCGAATACTCCTCATATTCAACAGGGAGAGGATTGGTGGCTTCTCCTCCCAGCGGTCTTGGATTTGACTCTGGTCTTGACGACACGCGAAACGTTGCAGAAAGAGCCTGCCCTGCATTGCAACGAACAATATTTGCGCGGCATTTCAGAGGATCCTTGCCTGGTGCTGACAGGCTTATATTCCCATCGAACCGATGCTTGGCCGGGTTGCCAACGGAGAGGGCCTCATTTAAGCCCTTCACGAACGTGTTCAGTTCGCTGTTCGTCGTGGATGTCACACCAACAGGAAGTTTGTCTTTTTCCCAAAAGAACGTGAGATCATTGTCGCGATCCGTCATCGCCCATTGATTCTCTGAACACTCTATGCTTGGAATTGAATCAGTGTGATCCATTGTGCTTGCCTCAGCGGTCGAAAGTACACGCACGTTCTGGTTTTGAAACGAGATTGTGATGAAGTCCGTTGCAGATGTCTACTAACGTGGGAGCATTTTGGATACAGGTTTGACGACGGTCATTGCGGCAAAAACGGAGACGACCTGTGTCGGGTGGGAATGACAGTGTGCAGACGTGAACGAAAACGTAATTGACTCACAACAGGGTAACTAGCGTCTTCTTCTCGTTGCTCGAGGAGTTGCACTTCCTGGATGATGACGGGTCCCTTCGATCCCTCCAATCTTGTCGGACCCTCGGTCTCCTGAATTCAAGAGACACGTTGGCGCAGGATGGCAACAAACAATCGAACATTTGGGCAGACTTCGGCATTGGGGTTTTGACCGATCAGCTTCTTCTTTCCGGAGAGATTTAATGTGATTCCGTCGGATGGATCGAAGTCCGCCGATTCCGGCCAGGCGTAGCCGTTGGCGGTAATCCGTCCGTCTTTATGCCGAACTTCCAGCATGACCGCCCGGTCACGCACGCCGCATAGCCAACGAAGTACTTTGAACGCCACCAGCAGCAGCGATGTTTAACTACTACCAGGTGATTCTCTGAATCACCGTATCCCCTTCCTTCGCTTTCATCAGGTCGCACTCATCGGCTTCCTGAATGAAGGGGATACGATGGCGGACGATTCCGGCGAATAGACGTACGTTCGGCCTGATTTCCGCGTTGAGGTTCCTGCCAGAGATTACGATCTTTTGACCCGATATGTGTAAAGTGATACCCACCGAGGGATCGAACTCGGCATGAGAGAGCCACGCATTGCCGTATGCCCGGCGTGACCCGTCCTTTTTTCTAAGCTCGATCATAATGGCCCGGTCTCTCACGCCGTGTAACCACCCGAAAGCACCATAATCATCTTCCTGTTCGCCTCCGGGAAGTTCGGACGCGGGAGGAGCCGGTTCACGCGACGGCGTGCTCTGCCGAGTGTATTTGTCCAGAATGCTATCGGTCGTAGGCGAACTCATCGCGTTTCCTTCCTTCTCTATGTCCCTCGCCCGATCGATCATGATCCCGTTCGCGGCTTGCTTCAAAATGAGGTGCGATTGTGCCAGAGGTCATCAATTCTGTCGCGCTTAATCTTTCATCCGTCTGGCACACCGCATCCAGCAATTCGAGTTTATTATCCGTGTAAATTACGACCTGCTTTTGGCCTCGTGACGCAGACACGTAGAACTGTTCGGGCGAACTTGCCGGAAATGAGTCAGCCGACTGGCCAACAAACACACGTTGCACATCGGTTCCCTGGGCAGAGTGGCTCGTAACACAAAATCCGTATGCCAGATGTCCGAAGTCGTGGGCAATTAGTTTCTTTTCTTGCGTCAGGATGTTCCCATTTTTATCGAAGCCGGTGACGTGCAGCAGATCGCCGTTATTGAGACGCCCCTTCTTGTCTGCCGTATCGCCGTTTCGGGTGATCCGCAACACGTCACCCTCCGCAATGTCGAGGAAACCAGGTTGGTACAGCTGGAATCGAGCGGCCTGATCAACAGGGACCGGGTCGTTTGAAACCGTCACCTTCTGGCCTTTCTTGAACCCTTTGGCGTTCTGATGGAAGATCAACACGTCGCCAGGAGAGTAAGACGCAGCATCACCGCGGTCACCTTCCGTTAAATTGGCGTTGTGCAGCGTGGCGTAACGATGGTCCGTGCTTCCGAGATCACCCGATCGCCTGAGTGTTTCGCGAATCGCGTTCGTACAGCGTTCTGCCTCAAGATGCGTCGGTGAGATGACCAGCGCCGTCTCACCTGATTGCACCGCTTCAACATAGTCACTGGCTAAAATGCGGTATCGCTCCGCCTCGTCAATTTCGCGAATCCAGCCAAGGTCATCGAGCTTGAGAAATCCCGCCCTGATCCTTCCGACGCTCAGATCCTCAATCGCTTTTTTATATTCGTCTTTCTGGCGTTGGATTTCCTTGATCTCAGCGGGAATAAGACCGGCTTGCTCTTCAAGCAAACGCAGGGCTGCTCCTCTTTCAACCGAACCATGCTGGCGTCGGTCACCCGACAGGATCACCCGTGCATCCAGACGATCGGCCAATTCAAAGACTCGCGACATGGTGCGAGAGCCGACCATGCCCGCTTCATCAATCCATATGACCTGGCCACGCAGTTTTTCTTGCAACTGGGTATCAATCAACAGCCGAGCGACGGTATCGGCGTCAGAAAAGCCCTTTGAGCGAAGGACGCCAGTTGCTTTGGCGGATGGTGCAAACGTGAATACATGATGTCCCCCTTCCTCGATCGCTTCCGCGGCCTCCTGAAGCATAGAAGTTTTCCCGACACCAGCCGCCCCACGAACGATCATGACTGCATCACTTGATGTAAGGACATGCTCCACGGCTTTCCTCTGATCCTCATTGAGCCAGTCTCGCGTGAACTCGTGCTGTGCCTCGCCCAAGGGTCGCCGAGTGCCGCGTCCATTTCTGGCGTAATCAAGCATCGCCTTTTCTTCCGATAACACTTCGGCGGTGGTTACCATCTGACGCCCATTGCGTTCCCGTTTCAAAAAGCCTTTGCTCTCGAATGTTTGTTCGACAGCCTCAACGGTCGCCGTACCCACGGAACGTTTGAGGGATTCCGCGAGCAAGGTTCGTTCTGGAACGACCGATTGCCGCTCGTAACAATGCTCGGCCGCCAGGTCGATCGCATGATGCCGATCACCAGCGTCGAGGATGATCGGTTTATCACCGATATGCGAGGCGGCTCGACTGATAGAATCACGTTCGTCTTCGGAGAGCCAGGACTGCCATAGCTCGCGGAGTACATCCATCGGCAGATCTTTCCGCTTTCGATCGCGGGTCTTTGCCCCGAGTTCGGCTTTCTCGACGGGATTCGTGATGCCTTTGCGTTTGGCTTCGTTTTCGATTTCGGCGGTGCGGCGGGAGAATTTGTCGACGATTGAAGGAGTGATCCCGGCGATTTCCCAGCCGGTTTTATTACGCTCAACCTCAAGACCTAACTCCGTGAGCTTGTGGGCCAGCCGTACATGAAATTTCCCCTCGAAATAAGGCGCGTCACGTTTGATGTTTCCAAACTGACCTGCCTTCCAGACCTCTTCCAGCGGGTCGAATGTCGTGTTGAATACGTAGCAATGTGCGTGCAAATGGGGATCGGGAATCTCATCAACGGGCCGGGAGGTGAAGTGCACAAACTCGCCCCAGACCATGTTGCCGGTCGTTCGGTCCTCATGCAGACCACGCTTGCGAACGCGCGTCTGCATCTCGGCCTCGATGTCGTCCATGGTTTCCCGGACGGCATCACGAAACGAATCCAAAAGCCGGTCGTCCTGTGTCAACGCATGAAGAACCGAGACACTTTTCGGTACATGGAAATTAAAATCGTAGCCAATTCTGCGGAATGATTTGTTTCGAAGCGTCAGCTGTTCTGCGGTCTGTGGATGTTGGTTATCGCACAGTGCATTCCAGTGATCAGTACCAATGGTACCGTCAAGGCCAAGGCGTTTAGCCCCCTCGCCTCTCCATTGCCCGACGAGTTCCTGGCCTTCGCGATAATAATCCGCCGTGCTGAAATAACTTTTTGCTTGTGCCGACGAATAGCTGGGGATGATTCGTAACATGCCCCCATCGTAGGGAACGATTATTTCCAACAGATTAACGGCAGCCGGATGTCATTGGATGGCATCGACCGGCAGCAGCTGGCAACACGACTTTCAGCAGCACTCCAACTGTCCACGACAGAGATTATCGGTCGGACATTCGATGTTCGTCTGCGGGCACGGGGTCACTTCCTTGCCGGATTGAAACGGTCATGATTTCGCCGCATTGGGAATTCTCACTCGGGCGATGTGCTTAGTGATTCATCCGGGACACGAATAATCGCTGTTCACGCTTGCCGGTACAAAACATACCCCTGCGAAATGGCATCCATCTGCCTTGCCCCTGCTCAACATGATGCCGTCAGACGATGAACTGAATTGCTCGCTGCAATGCCGACGATCGATTGATATCAGGCAGCGTTCTCTTGCCGATTGCAGGTCCGTCCGCCACCTCGGCCTTATTGATGGTCACGCTAAAGCCGCCGCCGGTCTTGGCAAGCAGAAAATCGGTTCCCCCTGAAGGTCGCCCCCAATTTTCAGCTTGCCAAGTTCGCTCCGCAAGCTCCGCCCCGGCTCATGCGGCTTTTGATCACGTGCCATCAGGCCGCGATGGTCGCGGTCGGAAACTTAAAAGCAAGGAGAACTACCATGTCTGATAACAACACTCAAAAAGCATCTACGAGCAAATCCCCCAGTCACGTTGCCTATCAAGTCCGTGAACGAGAAGGGAGCAAAAGCTTCTGGACCCGCATCGGTTCCGCCTGGGCACATGCGGACGGCAAGGGATTCAATATCCAGCTCGAATGCGTGCCCCTCGACGGCCGGATCACATTGCGTGTCGCCAGCGAAAAGAAGGAATAACCCATCAACGGGCGGGCCATCGTGCCCGCCCACAACCTGAAAGGAATCTCATCATGAACACGACACTCGAAATTAACCTCGCCGATATCCTAGAGCAGAAATATCCTCATGGGTTCCACGCTCCAGCCGACATCGAAATCAGCAATTTTTTGGAATTTGCCGACGATGACTGGTCACACGAAATCGACCTCGAACAACTGTTGGCCGAAAAGCACATGATCGGTGTGAGTTGGAACGTGCGGCTCGTTCTTGACGAACGGCCTGACCTCACTGACGAACAAGCCTGGAAAGTGTTACAGGCCTGCCAACCTCAGTTTGAGGAGGTCACGGATGCGATGGTGCAGATTGTGCGTGACACGGCCAGTCATTTCTTCCCGGCCCCAAGAGGGAAGGATGCACTTCGGGCGTACCTGACTCGAATTGGAGAGCAGATCGAGGCATTGCCTGAATGCGAACGCACTGATCCGGTCGGCTTTCGCCGCCTCGCAGGCGTGCTCGATGCCATCCACACGAGCCTGAAAGGAGACATTCAATGACTCCGAATCAGATCAATCCCTTCTATGCGGCCCGCAACAAGCGATCCGTACCGTCCGGCGCAGCGAGCTTTGCCCGGTTGCCTCTGGCGCCTCGCAACGCCAGTCCGGTCCCTCACCTCACCAGCCTCTATCACTTCCATCGTGCTGGCGAGTATGGTGACCGAAGCTATCCCGGCAATTGTGGCGGCAATCTCATCAAGGATCTATTGCTCTACTTCCGGCCGCAACTGGTTATGGACCCGATGTCAGGGTCCGGCACCTGCGGTGACGTGTGCGAAGAACTCAGTCTTCCATGCATGACGTTCGATATCCATGACGGCTTTGATGCCTGTGACCCCGACGAGTTTTCCGCAGTCGAAACTTTTGACTTCATCTGGTCACATCCAGCCTATTGGCGGCAGAAGCTGTACATGGATGATCCCCGCGATCTATCCAGGTCGCCGACGTTGGAGCATTTCCTGCGTCGTTACGGCCAGTTCATTCGCAATGCTGCTCGTGCTCTGAAGCCCGGCGGTAAACTGGCGATTCTCATGGGAGACTACAGCGACCGCGAAGCCGGGTTCGTCCCCCTCACCTTCCACACAAAACGGCTTGCCTTCGAATGCGGCCTGAAGCAGTGTTGCACCGACATTATTCGCTTTAGCCACGGGGCAAGCAGTTCGCGAAAGGTCTACCGTTCGTCGTTCATTCCCGGTCTGCACGACACCTGCATGGTCTTCGAGCGACCAATACGTTCGCAGGAAGGAGGACGCTTATGAGCGAGATCGTCATTCACTTAACCGAAGACGAATTTGACGAGCAATATCCGCTCGTGGCCAATCACTTGAATCCGAATGCCACCTGGGGATTTGTCGATGGTAAAGGTTGCCTCTTCGAAACCTACGGCGAGGAACTGGAATTCATCAAACGTCAGGACGACGGCAGGATCTGGACAATCCTCGACGGCGATGACGGCGACATGTACGTCGCCAGCGGCTTCCATTTCGTTAATCGGGTCGGCTACCTGCTCAGCCGCGATCCAATCCCGGATAACACCTTCATCGAGGTTCATATTCCCATGCAAACTGACGAAGAGGAGGAGGAAACATGAAAACGACCCTTGATGGCGAAATCATTGACGACCTGTTCCACGGCTGCGCCTTTGCCGCATTCGTGGAACTCGCCGTCGCCTGCAAGGGAGTACCCGAAGTCGAAGCAACCCGGCGTCGGGCTTACGATCTCTATCAGCAGGGTCTGGACCAGAAGTCCGGCGATCATGGCAAAACTGGTTGATCGAAGCCCCCGATTATGGCGTCCACGAAGAGGAAAGGATGGCCGAACTCCAGGAGGAGCTCAAACGTCTTCGAAGCTCAATGGCTTGCGGGCACCGTGGTAGACTCTCACCACATAGACCTTAGATTGCTTCTCATCAACTCGATAGATCAGACGGTGTGAGTGGACGGAAACAGAGCGGTAAGGAATCCCGATGGGTTCAGCTTCGGGGATTAACGCATGCCGGAACGGCATCGACTTCAGCATGTCCACCGCCTGCCAGAACTCGGTCAACCAGCGACGACAATTCTCTGGCGACTCTGCCCATATAAAGTCCGCCGCCGTTTCTACGTCCTTGACCGCCAAGTCGGTCAGTATGACCCTAAAGATCATACTTAGACTTCATCTCTTCGAATGCCTGTTCGGCCGTTCGCACGCGTCCATCACGAATCGCCCGTTCACCGTCGCGTAACGCATCAAGGAATCGCTGACGCTCAAGTTGCTGATAGCTCTCGGGATCAACGAGCACGGCCTGAACCTTACCGTTGACGGTCAAGAGCAACGGTTCCTTGGTTTCGTTCAGCCCTTCGATGAACGAACGGGCGTTTCTTTGAAAATCGGTGAGCGAATGCGAATTGGTCAGGTTGGTCATCGGAATGCCTCATGTCATTTACATGTTTCTTTCATGCTACACCGGTTCGCCTCGCTGCGCAAGGAGAACTCGCAGGCACGGCACGATGGCCCAACCAGTCGCGTTAAGACGCTCAGGATGTCGGTCAAGGCACTAAAATCTCGTGCCTCGCCTTCCCTTCGTTTTTCTAAATCCGCAGCTATGTCAGTCGCATAACTGACTCGGTCCGGCAGCATAAATTGATTGTCAGACATCTCCCCTAAGCAGTGCTTAGGACGGTTTTTCACCGTGAAAACGGCTTTCATGACAGCCTTCATGCAGGCCGTCATTCTGTCCATCTGGCTGACATGCCAGCAGGACAGCTTGAAAGCCAGACAGCAAGCCATCTGGCAATCATGCCATCAAGTCATGATGCAAGCTGGACATCAATCTTGCTTGCCAGCAATCTTGCTTGAAAGATGGAAATCTTGCCAACCCTCCAGCACGTCATCAGGACAGCATGCTGTAAATAATGCTTGTCAGCATGCCAGCATGCATGTAGTGTTGACCAATGATTATCGTGATCGCAAATTCCAAGGGAGGTGTCGGCAAATCGACGCTCGCCGTCCATCTGGCAGCATGGCTACATGCACAGGGACATCGCGTCACGCTGGCCGACTGCGACACGCAGCAGTCATCATCCGAGTGGATTCGCGAGGCTGTTCCAGAGGTTAAGGCGGTTCGCCTCGACAACCCGGACGTGATCCTGAACGAATTGCCTCTTCTGGCCCTCGATGCTGATTTTGTGGTGGCCGACGGCCCCGGAAGCCAAACCGAAACCAGCCGGGCATTATTGCTTCGTGCCGATCTTGCGATTGTTCCTTGCAAAGCCAGTATGTTAGAGGTGAGGGCGCTTGCCAAAGCTACCGAAGTGGTACGCCAGGCTCAGGACATCCGAGCGGGTAAGCCGAACGCCATCATTGTGCTGAGCATGGTCGGCAAGAATTATCGTCTGACCAAGGACATGAAAGACGCTGCCGCCGCCCTCGATCTGCCGATGGCATCGACACCACTGATCCTGCGTCAGATCTATGCGGATGCGCCAGGGCAGGGGGCCGTCGTTGGCACTCTAGGGGCGAGAGCGAAGGAAGCGGCTGATGAGGTTGATCAGCTATTCCGCGAGATTCTGCCAGAAGCCCGCACTCGTCGTCGTTTTGAGACCAGCAGTGGAAAAAGACCGACCGGGAGTGCAACGTGAAGAAAAAAACCACGAACGACCGTCGCACCCTGCTCGAAGGACTCGAACAGACGCCGCCACCAATTGATCCGAAGCTGGAAAAGGATTTCGTATTTCAATCAAAAGGTCCATCCTCAAGCGACGTATCGGCCAACGGTGCGGCGAACACATCACAAAATGCCCAGGCCGTTGCGAAGTCACCGCTCAGTACACGGATTCGCTCAGATATCGCGACCGCACTGAAACGGGCATCGCTTGAACGACAGTTAGGCGGCATTGAGCCGAATACAGTGCAGGACATCCTCGAACAAGTTCTAGAACCTTGGCTCCGGTCAGAAGGCTATCTGTCGTAGCCGCTGGTATCCGGCGGCGCTGTTCATGTGTCGAAAATTGCAGTTTTGATGGCGATTTGCTCTTTTGAATTATGAAATGAGTTTTCGGGAATCTTGGCCTGATGTCACGGCCATTTCGGGCACAACAACAGACGTGTTCCGGGGAAGGAACGCTTTTTGCCATACATATCGCATGCCAGCAACTCAAACGCTTTCTGGGACGGTTTGATTTGGTATTTCTCGGTAACCACGTGCTCACCTGAGACGTTCATGCCGGATCGACGCGTGAAACGAATCGTCCAAGCCGGTGATTGTAGCATTCGAAAGAACTGCGGATTCTCTGGCGCGGCTAAAACGTGAGATCCTGTTTGATTTCTGCATTTCCTGTTTCCGAGGGATGCCGCCACTAATTGGCTATCCTTATGTGCGGTTGACTTTGCGTCCCAAGATGCGACAGACTAGGTTCCATTGATAGACACAAATGCAAATTTTGATAGGCAGAATTCAAATTCTGCCTATCAGTGAGTTTTGGCCTCAAATCATTCATCATGAGCGAACCCGGAATATTCATCAGTTGGTCGGGTGACATCAGTCGCACGGTCGCCAATTGCCTTCGGCAATCATTGCCTCTCATTTATCGTGTGCAACCGTGGCTATCTACTCGTGACCTCCCGCCCGGGCGACCTTGGCTACCCGAATTACTCGGTCAACTTCAGAAGTGCCACATTGGGATACTCGTGGTGACAGCGGATAACATTGACTCTCCTTGGATGCAGTTTGAGGCTGGTGCGCTCTGCAAGAATTTCGATCAAAGTCGTGTGTTTCCATTTTTAGTTGGCTTGGAACCAACCAACCTCCGAGGGCCGTTTGCACAAATCCAAGCAATTCCCGCGGACAAGCCAGGAACGCTAAAGCTCGTTGAATCCATCCGCGCCACATGTGTCCCCGATGAGCCGATAGAAACTACTCGCGAAAGATTTACCGCTTTTTGGCCACGCATCGCCAAGCAGCTAAATGGTGCCTCACAATCGAAGCGGAGCGCGAAAGAAGGTATTTCACCGTCGCCAACAGAGTATCAACTCAAGGTTGATCTCCTTGAAGAGCGGATCGCGTCGCTGACAGACCTTATGAAAGATGTCGTACGTTCATGGAGCCCATCGCAATCACCAACGCTGGCTGGCAATGCGATCAGCGACAGCGAGACAGGACTGTCAGCGTTCGTCGGAGCATGGTTCAATACCGATACTGGCAGCTACTGTTATGGTCGGATTGTCAATGGAGTTCTTCACATGCCGTATTGCTATTCGGGTGATAACGAGCTCACATCTGCATTTACGCAATGGACGAAAACGGGGGCATTGTGGTTTGCGCGATTCAAATGGTTCCGTCGCGATATTCAAGGTTTTTCATTTTACAAACCCGTTGGTCCCAACGCCTTTGAGGGGCAATGGTGGAGGGACGATGGCGATAATCTCACGGATATTCAGAAGCAAGAGGTAATGAGCAAAGGCACTCACCCCGAAGGAATCACGACGAGATGGGAACGGATTCCATCTCGTACCGTTCCCGATTGGGCGCAAGAGTATTTTCGCAACGTCAGCAAACGGGCGTAACAAGGCGGCAACCGGAGCAGCGGGCGGCGCGGTGTCTGAAACTTTGGTTGGCCGCGGCTCGGCTAGCCCAGACACAGGGATGGCCATCGCCACCAGCGTGCTGGAGCATCTGCTTGAGTACCACTTTCGGAGTTCTTCCCCCAAGGTCGAACAACTCACTCTCTCCGATCCTCGCTTTGCCGACATCTTTCGGTCGTGCTGGCGATTTGGTCAAAGCGAAGAAGGCGAGGATGCCGAGCGGAGGGAATTGCTCAGGAGACGCATTCAGGGAGGGGAAGGGACAGCCTAACAAGCGTATGCGCGATCCTTTCAACATGTCCATTCGCCTGTTGTCTCATCAACCCATATCTATTCCCGTATTGCGACGTGTGCCGAAAAAACACCGTTTTTCCCGCACCAACACGGCTTCTGAACATTGCCGGAAACACTCGATCAAGTTCACGAACATTCACGCGGTCTTCGTGGCTGCCGGGAAGGCCAAAATAGCTTCCGACTGCGGCACCGGATGTTCGTTCTGCTCCAATCACAGCGCCCGGTTGGGTGCCGAAACGTCAAGTAAGAAATACAGAACTACGATGGCCGTCCACGCCGTTCCTGCCATTTTTTGCAGAAACCAATAAAGGCGGCATCGGGGTCGCGAGGTGCTTCCGTAATCCAGTCCCGCCATTCCCGTTCCAAATGATAGACATCCCAACCTGGGGCAACGATACGAGCATCGTTGTAGGTGTCGGGGTTCAAACCACCAATTTCCACGCGCTTCGTATCGTCGACGGAACTGCTGTTCGGGACGGTGCCCCGATTGCGAAAGATGACCATGTCATCGTCATCCAAAGTCACTGAATAATCCGGCATGTGGGAATGAAGCTCATCTTCCTCGACGATGTTCCCAACCAATCGCCTGAATTCCTTTTCGGTCGACGAAGAGCCGCATTTCTTCTGGAGAACGGACAAGGAAATCTTCCAGTCGTCTTTCTTGCCGCAATGCTTACGGGCGATCTCATACATTCGACGCTCAAGCGGTTTACGGAGCCGGAAGTAGCCACGATTCAGCGTCAACACTTCCTGCTGGCGAATGGCATTAAACACCCAGTCTGACAGCTTGACTTCGACCTCTTGCATGCGACCGTCCCGAGTCTCACGGACGATCTTTGCCCGGTCAATCAGTCCAAACGTCTCGAAGGTTTCCTCGCCGCCGGTCACAATGTTCGTAGAAATCTGCGTGCCCTTGAGCCGCTCCAATGCTGCCCTCAATGCAGCATAGCCTTCGCCGCTCGTGATTCTATTCGTCGCCTTCAACAGGTCATGCGCCTTGAAATGCACGACCGGCGAAATGGGCTTGCCTTCGTTCATTGCCGTCATCAGTTGGGAGATGCAATAAATCAAAATGTCCCGATCATGGACGGTTGCGAGACCATGTGCTGACGGAGCAATTTCGACGAACACCGAACCGTGCTCATACCGACGAATCCGTTTATCTGCTTTCGTCGCCAGTGAAAAAATCGGATGTTCCATCGATGCCATGTCACCTTTGGGAGCGGCATCAAAAATGTCGCAGACGAAGAAATCCGGCGTCGGATGACGGTCAGGAAGGAGAGGGGATCGGCCGCGTACTACTTCAATGCTCATGCACTGACATTCGTCATTTCACACACCAAGTCAAGCAGTTTCGTCATTTCACACACCGAGATTCGTCATTTCACACACCGGAAGGCAGGTTTCGACATATCACACACCCGTGGGAAAGTTTCGACATATCACACACCGCTTTTCGTCATTTCACACACTGACTTTCGACGTTTTACACACCGGCCGTTCCTAGAAAGACCATCAAAACAGCGTGTTATCGGTCACTGTCCACAACGTAACACTATCTTTAACACAGATATTTAACTCTCGGCGCTGGTGACAGATGCTTGTGGATAACATTCAAGGGACCGAGCGAGGCGCGTTTCCCATGACGTCGAACGAACCCGACTGACATCTTGTCGCAGGCATTGGCAAACACCCTTTACTCACGTCAAGTGGGAAAGAGAAAGAAATATGGCATTCAGGAACAGCTTCGCGCCAACCGAACAAACACGGGTTGAAATCGCATCCCGAGGCACCGAATAGACGCGAAAGCATCGTTATGCAGGGTGAGGGGGCACGAAGTGCTCATTTCGCTTCTACGGCCATTTCCTGCGTATTTTCTTCAACCACCGTGCATTGTCCCTGGTCGCCGAACCGACAGCCTGCATCAGGCTTGATTTGCCGGTGCTATTTGCACCTAAGACGAAGAACATTTCCCCAGACCTCCGACGAATCGGAGGAAGCCACGCTCGACGGAATGCTGAACTCCGGGCCTTGGACGACTGGTTGACGACGTTGAAATTCCGGTATTCGATTGAACGCAACGCCACCTGATAGTCCGCCAATCGAGGTTGACGGCTTGTCGAAACGTCACCGGCTTCATACCTTTATGGCTCCTCTGGGCCGCACGAATTCATCAATGAGATGTCAAACGCAAGTGCCAAGCAACTGGGCCAATTTCATGTTGTGGGTGACCGGAGCCTGCAGCGACGATTGAGAGGAATCCACCAAGGCGGGTAAATGAGTATCGAGAAGTTTTTCGACATCCCGCTCGTCGCGGCGCTGGCTCTCAAAGAAAAGCAGATCCAGCAGATTTATCGCCCCATTATCGCAGTCCATAAATGGTTTGCCCGACGACCAGGAACGCTCTTTCGCGGCCTCATTCTGGCGGAATTTGGCCAACGGCCGCTCAAAGAAATATTTTTCGAGCCCAACGATTTTCCGGATCGTCTTGTTGTTGATCCATTCATGGGCGGTGGAACACCCATTGTTGAGGCAAATCGCGTTGGCTGTGATGTTGCCGGGTTTGACATCAATCCAATGGCGGCTTGGATCGTGCGAGAAGAGATAGAGCATTTGGATATCGACGAGTATGACCGCGCAACTTTCCGCCTGCTCAAATCGCTCGAATCGCAAATCGGCGATCTCTACAGAACCAAGTGCCCGCTTTATGGTGACGACGATGTCCCGGTGAAGTATTTCCTGTGGGTAAAAATCCTCGATTGTGTCAAATGTGGGCGTGACTTCGACCTTTTCCCTGGGTATCTCGTGGCTGATGACACGCGGCATCCACGCAATGTGCTGGTTTGCCATTCATGCGGCGAGTTGAATGAAACATCAACGGTCACGAAACCCGGCAAGTGCAAGTCATGCAAGTCGACTCTTCAATTGGACGGTCCTGCAAAACGCGGTCGGTGTAGTTGTCGACATTGTGGCGAGCCAAACAAGTATCCACGTTCAACCGCTGAACCATTTCGACATCGGCTGTTTGCGATTGAGTATTTTAATCCGTCCAGGAAGGAAGGGCATGTTGGCCGCTTTTTCAAAAAGCCCGATCAGTTCGACCTGGCGAAAATCGATAAGGTCAAAAAGATTCGAGAAAACTCGCGATTGAAATTCGTTCCTCCTGACAAAATCAAAGCTGGTGACGAGAGCAGTCGATTGATTCGTTGGGGATACAAACGGTACCGAGAACTTTTCAATGACCGTCAGCAAATCGGCCTGGAACAAAGTTGCCGTCTGATTGCAGCGGTGCGGGACACCCGAGTGCGCAACGCACTTGCCACAAATTTTTCAGACCTGCTGCGGTATCAGAACTTACTTTGTCGCTACGACACGATGGCACTAAAATCGTTGGACATTTTTTCGGTGCACGGGTTCCCGATCGGCCTCGTTCAATGCGAGTCAAATATTCTTGGAATCACAAACGAAAACGGTACCAATGTTGGATCAGGTGGCTGGATCAACATCATAGACAAGTACCGAAAGGCAAAGAAATACTGTGATGCTCCGTTTGAAATCAAACGCGATGGGAAGCGCAAAATCGTCGTGCCAATCGTTGGGGAGTGGATTGGGGAACATCGGGCAGATTCACGAAGTCGGAATGTCAGTATTCGCTGCTTAAGTTCAGCGGAAATGTCGACGCCGCCTTCGAGCGTGGATGCCGTCTTTACCGATCCTCCATATTTCGGCAACGTCCAGTATGCGGAGTTGATGGACTTTTGCTACGTGTGGTTAAGGCGACTTGTCGGGAAGGACTTTGAGGGCTTCTCCCAAGACTCCACGCGTTCCCCAGACGAGCTAACAGGTAATGACACAGAGTCACGCGATTTGGCACACTTCACAGAGGGTTTAACAGCGGTCTACAAGACAATGGCGCTCGCCTTGAAACCAGGCGGTCCGCTCGTGTTTACGTTTCACCACAATCAAATAACCGCCTACTGCTCTATTGCTGTTGCCCTCCTTGACGCTGGATTTTTGTGTACAGTGGCAATCCCATGTCCTGCAGAAATGGGGGGCTCAATTCACATTCACGGGACGAATTCGTCGATCGTTGATACTGTATTCGTCTGTCGGCAACGTACGATTTCCCAACCGCTTCCAGACTCTATTTCACCTGAGCAATTGGTCAAGCTCTTGCGGAACGAGATTGAAATGCTCTCGTCAGCGGGAATGCAGCCATCACTTGGGGACATTCGATGTGTTCTGTTTGGTCATCTGACTCGGATCGCGATTCTGCTGTTGCATCGCACATGGGATATGAAGGCCGAGATCTTGGAAAAGTTGGCTCTCATTCAATGCACCATCGACGACTTCGTAAGTGTGCCTGAACTAATTACTGAATTGACTCCTCCACCTCAATCGCGCAAGAAGCGCGAAGTTACCTTGTCACTATTCGCAGAGGAAGCAGCGAATGCCATTTCCCTTTGAGGTGTCATTTGAGCAGCTCGTTGAGGACATTGAGTCCCATGTGGATACAGTCTTCGAGTCGCTTCAGTCTGAATTCTTGACCATGCCAAAGGGTGAGGGGTTTCTAAACTACCCAGACTTCGAGGCTGGATATGAAGTGCTAAAGAAGGCGACTGGAGGCTTTCGTGACCTGTCGCCTGCTACGGTCCTTCAGATTGTCCAAACTGTTCCCGTCACGTTCATCGTACTTCGAACAATTCTTGGGTTCACACCTCCTGAATGGGCGTACGTCGCAACTCAGCGAACAGGTATCGTTGTTCCGCAAGGTGCAATTCGTTCTCTGGATCGTGCGGTCCGACTTAAGCCTCTTGCACCTTTAAGTAAAAGAGGTGAAGTTACTTCTCAAAGACTGGCAGCACTTGTAACAACTGCTTGCGAGCTCATAGCCGAGGGGGCCCCACCAGAATCGCTAGGGCTACTTCACCGATTAGATAAAGCAGATACGCGGAGTGGTGTTGTAAGCCTTCAACCCCTCGCCGATCTGGGGGTTCCATACGCGATGCTGCTATACGAGCGATTTCTTGGTCGCCCGTTTGCAGGACACAGAGACTCAGTCAGCGAACTTGTTGGAGACGTATTAGAATCGGCGATCGAAGCCGCGCTAACAGCTTCGGGCGTCAGCTTTCGAAAAACCAAACGCGCTGAGCGCGTCGAAGGTTTCGACCAAGCACCCGACTTTATTGTTCCCGATGAGTTCAGTCCACGTGTTGTTATTGAAGCTAAAATCACGGAAGATGATGGTACGGCACGCGATAAAATTACACGTGTTCAGCATCTCGGCTCGTTGAGCATGGCGGGACGCTCCGCTACTGACTCGCCTCACTATGAAGTCATCGCCTGTATTGCAGGACGAGGATTTAAGGTCCGTCGTGAAGACATGAAAAAGTTGCTGCTCGCAACTCGGGGAAAAGTTTTCACTCTAAAAACGATGGATCAGTTGGTTGCCTGTACTGCCCTTGCTTTGTTCAAAACAAAGTAGCAGGCTGCAATTCGCTGAAACGCCTTTCACTTTTATACGATTCGTTCCTTTGGAACGACGCAGTATGTGTAGTCCTTGTTAGGTCGAAACAACACTTTGAATCCTGCGTTGACGGCCGCACCTTTTCCATCTACGAAAGCGACTTGACACTTGTTTACTTCAATTTCGTGAATTGCCCCTCCAATGTACTGGCTGCGTTTTTGATTCCAGCCAATCAGCAGATCACCACGATGGACGGTGATTCCATGTACTGTAAAACAGATGATTTCGTTGTTAAAAACGGAAATTGGCTTACTCTCCATCGACCCAAGATGCAGCGAATAAAGCGGGAAGAGTGACGAAACAGCGATTTCATGAATGGCCACAGCCGTGGCGTTCACGAGATCGATGTAGGGTTCCAGCATCTCATGAGACAACGTATCACTGATGTTTCCGTGAGCCACATCGTTTCTTCGATCAGCCAAATCGTCAATCATTTGGTAGACCGCCTGATCATGAAGATCTTCCAACTTTCGATCAGGGAACAGTCGGGCCACGTTGTTAATGAAGCTAGGAAGATTTCTCCCTTGTTTCAGAATATTGAAAATTCCGATTCTCGCGAACAACGACACGATGATTTCTGTCCGATAGTTCGCTCTATGGTTAGCGAATGCGACTGAATTGACATTGAATTCCTTCGCTCCCGAAAGGCAAGAATAAAGCCGTGAGATAATCGACTCCACTGACTCGTCTCCCCGATATTTGCTGTTTTGGACACGAGAGATGAGCTCAATGCTGACCTCAACATGATGCTTGCGAATCGGCTCAGGAAGATCTGAGTACGCGGGTACGATTGACCTCGCAGCATCAACGAATTCGGCGACCAAGCTGTCGACAAACTGCTCGAGGGAGCCGTAAATAGAGACGATCATCGATCGGTAGTCGAATTGGCGTTTTATGCTCTTGTTCGATTCAAGGTGATGACGAAGGCTTGAGAACTTTTTTATGAGCTCAGATCCATCCTCAATTGGATACTCGCGGAGAAGCTCCGTCTCCAGATTCAACGTCCGAATCTGGTACCGAATCTCCGACAGTGATTTCAGGCATTCGACCAGCGGTGCATCCATAAAACTTAGCCGAGTTCAGATTCAAAAAGATTTTGAAGCGCCTTTTCTCTCTTTTCGAGCTTCGCAGGGTTAACAGCTCTTCCGCCAAACAGCTCCGTCTCGGTCGAAAACAATTCGATGCGTCGTTTTTGTAGACTTTCAGCTTTGGCTATTAGTTCACTGCTGCGATTTAGGTACTGACTGCACACCTTCATCAGCGGGTCGTAGACAACTGTTGTTGCGTGTTGCCGCCAGCGCAACTTGCCTTTCCCTCTTTGTCGAAGCAACCAAAACGCCTTCTCATGGAACAATTTCTCTACCAGGTCGACGGTGCCTTCAAATAGTTGCGTCATTCCGACGAGAACTTCCGGACTCAGCTTATTTCCATAGTTCAAAAAATTGTCATGATAACGGCTGAGTGTGTTTGTGTTGTGAATCGACCGCTGACGGTATGCGAAGAACCGCAATACAAGTTCAACGTCCTTCATCACTCGGAACTCGGGATTGTTGAGACGATCCGGACTGACATTGGCTCCGTCGGATAACACTTCGTCGGGGGTCGGTTCGGGAATACCCCACATGCGACAGAGCGAGCAATTCCGAGATAACTTAATGCACAATCGATTGAGTGGCCCGTCATAGATCGCGTTTCGACTCTCCTGCGGCTCTAATCGGACGCCGCCGCTGTTGATTCGCTCGAAAACGAGTTGCTTGAGTCGTTCGGCTTGTCTTGTATCCTTTGCCGTTTCCTGCAAGAGTATGATCGAGGACAGATAGCGCCGATCAACCCCTCGCCGGACTTGTGCCGGTAACGTTTTATAAGTGCGTCCGTTGAGTTCTGGCCACTCCTGAAGATCCTCTAGCTCCAATTCGTTAGAGTAGAATTCATATATGGCGGTTAATCTCTGTAGCCCATCCATAACTTGATAGTGGGAGAATTCATTTTCGTAGAGGAATATTGGTGGTATTGGAACGTTCATGATGAACGACTCAATCAACCGGGATTGCCGACTTCGCGACCAGCGATGACGTCGTTGAAATTCGGGATTCAACTCGTAATCACCGCTTACGACCATCTGCGGGATCGTGTTAAGAGGGTAGCGTGCTGTTTCGGTAACGATTCGTACTTCGCCTTTGGCATATTTCTTATTGATCTCGGCATCCGAACGAACTGGTTCAGACTCTTCGTCGAGATGAGTAAACGCCAACTTCTCTCCGGGCAGCAATTTCGTATCGTCTTCTGGTGAGTTCATTCGCAGTAATCTTCGTTTTTCAAATGACGCGAATTCGAAAGTTCATTGAGCTGTCGAGCAAAATCGAAATGGAAAGTCTATGGGTTAAAAGCTGCGTATTGAGGAAACACCATTTTCCGTCAATTTACAGTTCCCGCAATGGACGAACATTCTTTGTCGAATTCTTCCATCATTCTGGGTTAGAATCGAGACGGGAACGATGTTTGCGATTTGGTATCATCGGCCAACGCTCAATGATACACGTGCGGAGCGATTACGTCGAAGAACTCCTGATCCCCGTCATGCCTTCCTCTTCGCGGAGACAGCCGATGGCGAGTGATCTGGATGTCCCTTGAATGTGATGAACGCATTTACGGCTGAAGCGGGGGCTTGTGCCCGAAAATGTCGCGCCCGCAGAAACAATCGTGCGAAGAAGTCGTTTTTTATGTGAACTTTGGTGACTCTCTGATCCGGAAGACCTTGTCGTACGTTGGAGTCTTGTCAGCCGGAATCATGGGGAGTTCACGAAATGAATGTGATGTCGAATACTGCTGCCGATGACGAATCAGTTCCGGAGTCAACAACGGCGTTCCCAGGCGCGGACCGAAACTCTGAACCCGAGCAGCGGCAAGAGCTAGAATTGAAAAAATTACGGGCAGAGATTCAGAAGCTTGAACAAGAAACGACGAACTTAAAGAATGCGAATAATTGGTGGTACACAAGTTTTCGCAATGTACCATTCCCCTCATGGTTAAATGTCGCCATAGCAATCGGCCTGGGGATAGCAGGCTTTTATACCGGCATCTTCAATACACTTAGAGACAGAAACGAAGCGCAGGGAGAGCGACTGAAAGCTGAGAGGTTTGATCTCGAACACCGAAAAGATGCCCTGAGTGCAGAGATCGCGTCTAAAGAAAAGGAACTTGAAGCCGTAGCTAAACGTGTTCAGCCGCTTGAGCAAGAAGCAAATGCAATCGAGGAACTTCGCGAACTCGCTTCAAAAGGATTGTTCGCACATTTTGCGGTTGGCGAAGATTTTGACGGAGTCGATGTCTCGTTAATCCGAGGTGGATGGACGACGGTTAGCCAAGATGGCGAACTGCTAAAAGCACCTCCGGCTGCTCACCCCAATCTACCTCAAGCGTTGGCAGCACTCCATCGCATTCGCGTGTTGAAAGGCGTTGGACTCTATGGGTTTTCGCTTGAGAATCCTCAGATTTTCGATATTTTGTCGAGATCCGAACTCGAAATCGCTAGATTCAGAAGCGGCGGACTCACGTCAAATGTTCTTGATTTGATGCGATTACCGATGAATCTCAGAAAGCTATCGCTCCAAGACAATAGAATTGAGACGATTGCGGGTCTCAATTTTACTGAGTCAGTAACACATCTCACACTACAAGGTAATCCAATTGGTGACGATGGGTTGTCGCCCATTGCGAGCATCTTTCCAAATATCGAGAGCCTGAACCTGTCTAATACCCGAATCTCGGATGAAGGTCTTTTCCATATCACAAAACTCCAAGGCCTTTTCCAAATCGATATTCGTGAAACCAATGTGACAGAGCGTGGAATACCCGAATTGCTCAAGTGTCCGCGTTTACATGTTCTCGTCGCAAATAGTGAAGTGCTGACGGACGATCTACGGTCATCATTGCGAAAGGCGAGCCCATACATGCATATTGAGTCAAAGATGCGAACCGACGATGACGCGGGGTGGTAATATTGCAATCCTGGATGATGTGACGCCTATCACAGCGGATCTGCACGGCCTTCACGACTCCTTTGAATTTGCTCGCCCAAGGTCGATGGGCCAGCCAAGCTTGGAACATTGGCCCCAACAAGCATCGTGATGGCTGTTCGAACGGGGCCGGGAAGTTGATCCCAAGCCGTCATGACGGCTTGCAAACCGTTGTCAATCAACGCCAGTTTTTGACAATTGGAGCCACAGGAATGCAGCGCCCGTGCAGCGCAGCACTCCTGGCACAACTCACAACTCTTGAGACCATTATTCGTTGCGTCATTTCTTGACGGGGGTTCAATTCCCCCCGCCTCCATTTTTGGGCCTGAACAGCCCAAAAATGAAGCGGCGAGAAAGTAGAGGGTAGAAAGTAGAAAGTAGACGGAAAAATGCAGTTTGGCTGAAAGGTTAAACCAGCCCGCCGCGATCTACTTACTACTCACTACTTTCTCGTTTTTCGTTTTCTATCTTCTCATTTGAAGACACTCATGGCATTCGCCTTCGAAAAACTGCACGTCTACCAGAAGTCAGTCGATTTCGCCGACCAGATTTGTACCAAGACCGAAGAATTCTCGCGCGGTTACGGATTCCTGGTTGATCAACTCAACCGAGCCTCCCTGTCAATCGCCGCCAACATCGCGGAAGGAAACGGTCGCTTCACAAAACCTGACCGTCGCAATTTCTTTGGAATCGCGCGAGGTTCGGTTCAGGAATGCGTACCGCTGCTCGAATTAGCATTCCGCCGTAAGCTGTTAACCTCGCAAGACCACGAAACGCTGAAATCACATTTGGAAGAAATCTCGCGAATGCTCAGCGGATTGATTAACAGTTTGGACAATGAAGAAATCTGATTTTGGGCCGGCCCGCCAGGATACCCGTCCCGTTTTGAACCGTTTATGTTTGGACAACATTGGCCACCTTTGGCCAACATGCCTGTTCCATCGTGTTGAGAGCACTATTCGTGTTTGGCCACGTTTGGCCAACATTGGACAATTCGTCGGAATCGTTCTGATTCGCTGACAGTTGACGTGCCTCCCATTCAGGCAGGCCGGGATTTTCTTTTGCTTCGGATCGTTCATCTGCCACTTCCGTCTCTGTCGTCGAAGTCTTTGCACTCTGGAATTGAGTGGGCAGGTGCCATAACCACTTTCCTGTTTCTTTGTCCCTGGAGAGGAAGCCATTGAGACGCCTGAATGCGCGACGCAAAGTCCGGGGGCTGATGTCGTGCTCCTTCGCATCCGCACGGATGGACGTCGAAAAATCGCTCGTGCCTGACAAATGGTTTCGAAGCCATTCCGTCGCTCGGGACAATTCGCTGAATTCTTCGTCCCCGAACACCTGCGGGGTTGGCACCCATCCACGCTCAGTAATTCCTGCTCGAGCAATATCAGACGATCGTTTAATGTCAGTTCCGGGGTGATCCACCCTTCCAGCTCGAAGTCCGACGCGATTGGCTGATCGAATTCGCTGCCATCGAGATCGGGCCCGAATTCCACGGCATAAACCAGCGACAGGTCTGCCCCGGCCGCCTCCAGGCGACGCCGAGCAGTCATGTCCAGACGCCCCTGAGACACCAAGAGCACCGCCGCGGGGTCAGAATCTGACGAATGGTGCGGACCACGATCGCCGCGTGTGACACTCGCGGCGAAATCGGTGACGAGCAGGCTTTTGCCAACGCCTTCTTCGCCGGTGATCATCGTGACCGACCCCCGCGGGATCACCCGCAACCAGAGCCATTCCTGCGGCTCGGCGGTCACCTCCGACAGACGTTGCAACCGAGTCATCGGGACATTGAACTTCAAATCAGAAATAGGCATTGAACTTCTCCACGATATTTGACCAGAACGACCGTCAGGCCGCCTGAAAACCATGACGCCACGTAAAACAAAATTATGATAATAATAACAATATCTGTCGTCAATGTAAAAAGTTGTGAAATCGCGAATTTCCAGTTTTTTCGTTTTTCGTTGCCCTGTTCGTCTTTAATACGGAGGGAGCATGCCAAGATCGCTGCTGGCAGGTCATCACATCCGTCGCTACATGCGCTTTCACCGCCTGAATAGACAGCAATCGACAGGATTCTGTCGGCGACACTGTCGCCGCATGCTCTGTGCGGGAGGTCTCGTCAAAAAGTTTCGGAAAGTTTGTTCTACACCAAAGACAAAGAGACTGGGATGGGACCAAAGCTGGCCCGAGTATTCCATGGACTGACCCCGGGCTGATGATACATGATGCAGGTTCCATCATTCTTCGTCTTCACACTGAAACGAGTGCCTCCTGTCAGCGAATTGCCACTGCCGGTTTTTGGCCGGGACAATGGTCGCCTCGGCTACAGTGTCGATGCGAAACGAAGCGCTTATTGGTTAATTATTTGTTGACAATGAGTGAAAATGCCCGTAGATTTGTACGGATTATCGCATCGGGTGCCAATTCTGGCTTGAAGTATTTATCTGTGTCTGAGCTGAGAACACCGCTGGTGTTATCCAGTCGGTTGCTTAGGAAAACTGTGTGACTTGTTTCGGCATCGACGTCGATCATTGCGTACGTCCCATTCGGGATGGCAAGCGGCGAATGTCGGCGCGGGTACCGCAGAATGGTAGCAGTAGTACCACTTCTTCATGTCATTCTGGATCTTGACTAATTGATTTGGCTGGTGTCTTGGCGAGATTCATTCGCGTTCAGTCGGCAGTTCCGAAGAGAGACAGCGTCTGTAAGTCGAGTGATCTCTGATTAAAGGGGTGGCTGCACCGGTTCTAGGTGACTCGCACCGGGCGTCTCATGCCGACCGACGCAAAGCCTTACAATCGTCCTGTTTGCTCGCCGAATTATCCGATGGTCTGACCAATGGATCGATACCACGCAAATTCCGCGACACCATTAAACGGCTGCTGCGCATCGCGATTTGATCAACGGGGATATCAGAAAGTGCAGATCTTCATGAAATCAACCTAAATCGATCAAAACAGTTTGATATTTGGGTGTACACCGCATAGTCTAGCTTCCGCCATTTCTTGTCGTGGGACGTCTGTTCCCGCCCTCGCATCAATGCCTCGTATGTTTTTTTGGAGAGCTGAAATGAAGAGGTTTTCTTGTCGACGTCGTGGTTTTACGCTGATTGAGCTCTTAGTGGTCATTGCCATTATTGCGGTGCTGATCTCACTTTTGCTGCCTGCCGTGCAGCAGGCTCGAGAAGCGGCTCGCAGGACTGAATGCAAAAACCATTTGAAACAAATCGGGTTGGCGCTTTTCAACTACGAATCGTCGTATAGTTGTCTGCCACCGGGTTGGATCACCCCGACGGGCCCGTTTCAAAGCAACTATTGGGGCTGGGGGGCAATGATTCTTCCCTTTCTCGACCAGGGAAACATCTACAATCAGATTAGTGGCGGGGTTACGCTGCCCAATGGTACGTCGATCGAAAACTGGGGTACCGGGTTTGCCGGTGGAAAGAACGCCTCCGGGGGAGAAACGACTGTTTCCGCAGGCAGCTTGACCGGCGGTTCATTCGCCCCGCTCACCGGCATCGAAATCACAAAAATTCCCGGATTCAGGTGCGCCTCCGACAGCGAAGCTTCTGACACGGTGCTGAACGCAAACGCTTATGGTGTCTACGGTGGTCGTTCCAATTATGTTGGCGTCTACGGTTATAAATACGCCGCCGGTGTGTCAAATGGATGTACGATGTTGGTGGATCCCCCGTATACCGACCCCAATCAAAATAACGTGGTACAGAATTCAAACAATTTCACCAATGGCGCGTTCGCGGGAAACATGGTTCACCAGTTGCGAGACTTTACTGATGGAACATCAAACAGCTTCCTCGTCGGTGAAAGATGCTCACCTAATGCGGTATCGCAATCAAAATCGAGAAGTACGATGGTTGCCTTGTGGGCGGGAGCTCGTTCGTACAATCCTAACACGGGCGCTACCGAAACCGCGTTGGGTATTGCGATGACCGTCGGACAATGCGTCACTCCACTGAATGCCGGCGTCTATGGTGTGACGGCGTGGGCGACCAATGCCGTTGGGGCGGGGCAACTGCCGAAGTACACTTACCCCGGAGAAGTATGTACTGCGGGTTTCCAGCAGCCGTTCTCGGAGGGAGGAATGTATTCGGGGTTTGCTAGTTGGCACTCGGGCGGCGCGCAGTTCCTGCTCGGCGACGGCACGGTTCGATTCATTTCCGAGAACATCAACAGCGGCACGGCCTTTGGCTCAGGCATTTGGTCGGGGACACCGGGCGTTTACCAGAATCTTTCGACCATCGCCGATGGCAATGTGCTTGGGAGTTTCTAAAGGATCGTTTCGTTGGCGACGATTCGTCTAATCTTCCGACACTAATTAACACGATTCATGTTTTTTGAAAGGCTTGAAAATGACTCGAAAAGTCAAAGGGTTTACGCTGATAGAACTGTTGGTGGTTATCGCGATCATCGCCGTGCTGATCGCCCTGTTGCTTCCCGCTGTGCAGCAAGCGCGGGAAGCCGCCCGACGAACCCAATGCAGAAACAATTTGCATCAAATCGGATTGGCCGTTCACAACTATGCCAATACCTATAACGGTATGCTGCCAATTGGAGCGAATAATGTGATGAATTTTAATAATGGCGCGCCGACTGGCCAGCTCCTGATCTCGACCGGCTGGGCGGCTCCGCTACTAGCGAACCTCGATCAGGGACCGCTCTATAACAATTATAACTTCAACAGCACGTATTTTAGCCAGTTGTCGGTCATCTCGACGGTGATCCCGGTATTCATATGCCCTTCGGATCCAACCCCCAACACCATCACCTCGAACACTTTGGCAGGTGACTTTGGGACAATCGCAGGTCGGATTGGCAACGGCACCAATAACCAGGTTCCGGCCGTCGCCCCCGGTGTACCGAATCTGACGATGGGCAAGAGCGATTATGCGATCGTCGCGACGCAGCAGAAAGGAAATTCGGTGACGTTTGCTGCAGGCCCCACTTACTATAACAGCGGACTTGAGTATGGCGACGAGGACTATATGGTCGGTGCATGGGGAGGTGGGTGGTGGGGTCAAATAAATTACATCAACGTGCCGCAGGGGATGGATCTTGTCAATTATTACATATCTCTTATTGCGCCCGGAAACTTGTCGGCCATTCGGGACGGCACGTCGAATACCATCCTGAATGTCGAACATGCAGGCGGAAATACGCTTTTTGGTGCGAATCACTCGGCAATTCCCGTGGGCACTTACAGCGGCTCAGCGGGTAACGGTCTCGCCAGTTCGGGGTGCGCTAGTTATTCAGGCCTTTCAGGCTCGACCGCAGCCATCAATGGGGATCCGGCGCAGACGCATCTCGTGACCAGCGGAGCCGGATGGGCCGATCCGGGTAATTTTCAGAACATCAGTGGGTCGAACTACGCCGGAACGAGTTGGGACAACGGGAACTGCACGGGTACGGTGGCGTACTCCTGCTTCATCAACTGCACAAACTTTGTCAACACGACCTTGAGCGGCACGTACTACTCTAGTGGCCCCATAGGTGCACCGGGAGCCGGCGGTGTGTTCTCGTTTCACAGCGGGGGGGCGAATGTCTCTATGGCCGACGGATCGGTGCGATTCATGAGTAATTCCACGAATCAAGCGGTGTGGTGTAACGCCATCACGCGAGCAACGGGCGATCCAGCCCCCACTTTCTAGCTGTTTGAGGAGCTTGAGTGTTTTCTTCATATCCGTCGACCATTAACGGTTGTTGAGGTGTGAATCCGAGCGAGGGTCGTTGCACATTGGACGACCCTCGCATCTTTCATTGGCGAAGAGTTGGCGGGTGCTCATCGTTCGCGCCAACTCTTGAGTCGCGAACAGAACCGGCACTGACTCCGAGCAACTCCGAGAACCCCATTGCCAATTGAAATGCTGCGAAATGCCCGTGCCGGTTTCGTTTGGGCATCTTGAGATGGCTAGATACGTCCAAAGATTTGGTTGGTGCCCATCTTTCGGTCCACGGGACGATTCGATCGAATAGCCTTGACCGCAGCACAACTGTTTTGACTTTCGAACACACAATTGCCAATCGACGTACATTCTGTCGATTATTTTACAGGGTCCGTCGATGTCGCTATGCTCATCCACCGGGAAATCGCTGGATTTCCTGCCGGGACGTGATCCATCAGAATACGGCTTGTTTCCTCGATCAGCATCCGTCACAGCGTTGGTCGAAGGGGCAATGTCGTGGACGTGGATCGCGGGTTTTGTCGGTGATTTACGGCGGCGGCGTCGCGACTGGGATTTGAAGCCATTGGGGCATTGCAATAAACAATGAGGTTATGAAATGGGGATTCGTGATGTGCAAATGCGAGCGGGGTTTTGCTTCGCGGCGGCAATCAGTTCGATGTTTTTCGCCGGGTGCGGCAAGCTTGACCCGGGCATACCGAAGCACTTGCGGGACCTGGCTCTTGTGCCGTTATCCGGACAAGTGATTTTGGACGGTGCTGCTCCGGAGGGACTGCTCGTAGCGGTATTTGAGGAGAAACGTCTGGAGGAGTGGAATAAGTTACCATCGCCTTCGACGGATCGCATCATTCGCGGAACGATCAACGAGAAGATAAAACCGGACGGAAAATTTGAATTCACGACGTTCAAGTCGGGCGACGGCTTGCTCCCCGGCAATTATTTGTTGCTGTTCTGCAAAGTGGAACAAGGATCTGATTTGATTTCTGATGCAACGAAAAAATTTAACGAGAAGTATAACAATCCGAAGACTTCGACCGTCAAAGCGACGCTTGAAAAGGGAAAGCCGGTGGATTTGGGAAAAATCGAGTTATCCTCAAAATAGAATCAACGTTGTACGTTCAACCCAGCCGATTTCACCCCTGATCTCCCGTCAACAAACGAACGCCTTCCATTGGAATTGCGTCTCTAATTCAATATAAGACCACGATTGTCATCATCGCTAATTGAACCATTTCGAATGACCAACGTGTCAGCAATTCGATCACCCAGTCGTTGACGGTTCGGCGACAAAACTATGCTGACGACCGCAGGGATAGACGTGGGTAAGAAGGGGACGTCGATCCAGTACATCACGGCGTATCAGCAAGTTGATGACACAGCCTTCGGCGATATTGCGAAAACCGTGTAGAGTCAGGCCATTACAAAGCCTTCGCATTGGCGCGAACCTGCGCATCTCTTCGCTGCAACAACGACCAGGGTATCCGCCGCCAGGTCTCCGATGCGTTGCCGTTTCTCGGTGACGATCATGCACATGACTCCTGGAATTGCTGTGAGCAATTGCGGCACGTCAACCGCCAGCAGCAGTTCTCGCAACAGAGCCTGAAGAATTCCACAGGGGCGAAGCGTCGTCCGTACAACGCGAATGCCAAACAGCCATTTACCCGGCGTGATGCCCCAAATCCCCGTTGAGATGACGAACGCGATCCACGCCGGAATGAGCCAGACGACGGCGGGGATCAATATCATAAGTTGTTGCCGGTCTTCGAACCACGCCATCATCACCCTGGGGATCGAGGCGTTAAATCTGAACTGGAAGAGAAAGAGTGACTGAAGCGTCAGCGGACCGAAAATCATGAATAGATCGACACATCGCGCCATTGAGCGGCGAACAAGGGATGCCAGAACGACAGAGTCGTGACCGAATGAATATGTCATGGTTCCGGTCCAGGATGCCGCTAAGGAAATGAGCAACAACGTACCGATGCTGAGGATGGCCAATCCCTCAAAAAACTGCCTGGCCATCCAACGCTGCGCAGGGGCCGACATTCCGTCAATGCGAAACGGTAGCCGTTGCAACTGACGATCCTCCAATCGATAGAACTCCAAGGCGTCGTCGATTGGTCGTGCGATGGCGTAGACCTGACGAGAATCCGCTGTGGAAACCAGGGCAATCCCACGGCAATTGATTGCATCGACCTTGGCGATCGGCTCAAACTTTGCAAAGGATTCGTTCCCGTCCGAACGAATTTGTCGCCAGACCTCCAGACCTTTCGTCAGCAAGAAGACCTCGTTCGATGATACGAGGGTATGTAAAGGGTAGTTTGCCAACTGAGGATCGAGCAGAACCCACCCCGTTGTATCAGCCATTGCGTTTTCAGGCACCAGTGCTGAAACAGGTTCGTCACCGGATGATAGCACCACAAAATCGAAGCCGTTACGATAGATCAGCGTTTGAGTGCCTCCGGTTCCGCTCGTGTACTGGCCTTCCGTCTGAAACAGATGGTGTTGACCATTCACCGCGAACACCCTTAACTGAAGCCACGTACTCGCTTTTCCGGCCGCATTTGCCGAAGTGAGCGGAGCAAGCACCGAATGACCCGTTAGTTCATCAACACTCCAGCTTCGAGCTTTGCCGGGTAGTGCGATCTGACCTTTGTCCTGCCATGCGTCATCAACCAGGACTCGCAATCGAAAATTGCCTTTGCGGTCTTTGTCGATGAACGCTGGCATTTTCTCGTAGATGAACGGCCAACTCATACGGTCGCCCGCATTCGGAAGCCCTTTGGTTTGAAGTTCAACAACCTTCGTTCCATCGAATTCGTGGATTCTGTTGGTTCCATCGAAAAACCAAAGTCGTTCGCCGTTCGAAACAACTCCCAAAAGATTGCCAGCGTCTGGAGTCTCGATATTCCGTACCCGTCCCGTCTCCAAATCAATGGCTTGAAGACGAATAACTTGCTGAGGCTGAAACCGATACTGATTAAAGACATCGCCGCAAACGGGGATCACCAATTCACCCCGCATCACCTGAGCCGAATAGGTTGACGGATATCCAAACGGCATTGAAGAGGGTGAAGAAAAATCTTGCCACGCCAAAAAAAACATGGCAGCGAGAGCCCCCAACTGAGCCACCGCGACGACCATCCCGATCGTGAGGGCAATCGACCAGCGGCTGATCCGTCGTTTCGTCATCGCAACTCAAATCGCAAGATGAATGTATCGTGGTCTGGTCGTGGAATGCTCGCGGTGAACACCCATTCGTTCGCAGGCCACGAATTTAGCTGAATTGTCTTGAAGTGCAACAAGATGAAGGGGGAGCCGTTCATGTTTGGACAACATTGGCCACCTTTGGCCAACATGCCTGTTCCATCGTGTTTGGAGCACAATTCGTGTTTGGCCACGTTTGGCCAACATTGGACGATTCGTCGGAATCGTTCTGATTCGCTGAGAACATTGACCTTCAAATCCGAAACGGGCATTGAACTTCTCCACGATAATTAACCAGAAAGACCGTCACGCCACCTGAGCATCGTGACGCGACTTTATAAATAACAATAGTAATGTTAAAAATAAATGTCGTCAATTGAAAAATGTGTTAAATCGGGAATTTTTCGGTTTTCGTTGCCCGGTGCGTCTTTACTCCGGATGGCACATGCCAAGATCACCGGCTCTCTTTCAGCCGTGGATACGGCGTCAGCGGGTAGCCACAGGCGAGCGCGAGTTGTTCCAAGCCGTGAATGCGGCGACAGCAATTTTGTTGAGGTCAAGGAGGCGCACTCTGCATACTGTCCAGGTTAATAGACTCGCGTCGCTGCCAGGGACCCTGAGTGAGATCATCTGAATGAGCGCGTCTACAAAGAGCAAATCGAGAACGTCCGTCGTTGCCAATCAGGTCATCACGCTGCCCCAGGGTTGCCCACAGACGCCTTGTAAGACACAATGACTCATATTGCGACGATGCGAGAAGCAATCATTGCCGAAGGGATTTTGACGGTCACCGTCGTTGAGGACAGTGATGTCGATTTGGAAGCCGGGTTGTTCGGTCGGTGTCATCCCGCTAATAATCGCGCGGTCGACCCGACAGGTACTTTTCGTTGGATAGTTTTTACAGACACAGCTTACCAAGTTGGGACTACGACTGTGCCTCGTCGAAAGCCAGCATATTTGTTCATTGTCGTCTTGTTGGCGATTATTTTTTCTTCGCCACAGGTCTACTTAACGATCCAAAGAACACTCGGCTATGTTTTACAAGGAATTCAGCCGATTTTGCCGTTGCCGGGCGTGGGGCCGACACGATACTTCGCAAATCTCCAACAACTGCATTTCTGGCGTGACAAGTTGGTGTATCTCAATGCTGCCACAGACAACAACAACCGTACCACCGGATGGAAAATCGGGTTGATCGACCCTGAATCCGGTGATGTGGATCTGCTGGAACCGACGCTTCCGGGAAGTCGTTGGTATCAGACATTCATTTTCGGCAACCGAATCTGGTTCGTCGCGAAGGGTGAGACCTGGGAATTGATCGACAACGTCTTGCAGAAATCCGATTGCCCCATGCCCGCTCAGTATCCGTGGGACAGACATCAGATTCTGTGGGAGGGTCGACCCGCATTTGTCACGCGAATTTCAAATGTACCCACAATGCAGACTTTACAAAATAACAATTGGAAATCCATCGGCAACTTAAAAAGTCTCGATGTAAACCGCGAATACAGGTTCAACGGCACGCCAGTCCAACTGACAAAAGAATCCGAGATTCAGGTCTGCAATTCGCCGGAAGGCGTTGATCTTTTCGTTCACGATGATGGCCTACTGTTTCATCGCAAGGGACTTGAGGTCATTCCGTTGCCAACGTCTCAAGATTTCAGCGAAACCAAATCCGGTGATACGGGCAATGAATCGGAACGGTCAAACTTGAAGACGGACGTTGCCGATGGCGAATTGGCAGGTTGGACGCTAGTTCGCGAGCAACGCGCGGCCAAGGTCATGGGGAATCCATCGACGCATGGATTGTTGATCGATGGGCAACCAGTCGCGTTCATTGTTGACGATGTCCAGTCGGGAAATGCCATCGGTCTTCTCTACCGACTCGAAGGAGACAACTGGATCGAGTTTGCCTCAAAGTCTTTTCCATTTGGGTCCACTTTTTTCGCGACGGTCACGACGTTGGATTCTCAGCGTACGTATGTGGGCGTAAAAACCCCCCTTGGGCAGTCGTTCTTCTACGCAATTGAAGCAACGGGATTCCGTGACACTAAAGGATCGGCACTTCTCAAGACTTATGGAACGATTCAGACCACATCCAATTACGCGCTGTGGAGTCTCTCTCAACTCGCAGCTTTTCCCATCCTTGCTCTGATTTTGGGAATCTTCCTCGGAATTTGCGTCGGGGCTACAATGCGAGTTTTCACCAAGCCTGAATATGATTTCGGCGTACAATCCGTGAAGCTCGCCTCGTTGGGGTGGCGCGGTCTTTCCCGACTGATTGATCTCGGCCTGTTGAGTCTCACAACCGTGGGATTGGGCTGGCTGATGACACTCGGTTTCGACTGGCACTCATTCGCCGAGGCTCTCAATATGAAAGTCTCTCACCCAACCGTTCCCGTCGCGGAACGAGTTGTGGTGCTTCTTGCGACATGGATTCTCGCAATCGTTGTCGCGATGTTGATTACTCAAGCGGTTTGGGGAATGACTCCTGGCAAATGGATATGCCGCTTGCGAACAGTACGAACCAGTCTTCGACCATGTGGGTTTGCTCGAAGTCTCGCTCGTGAAATAGTGTTCTTCGTTGATTGCTGCAATTTCCTCTGCTGGACTCCTGGCATCGTGAGCATCGCATTCACCGACAAGCGACAACGATTGGGCGATCTCGTCGCAGACACAATTGTTGTCGAGTCCCGGTCGATGGCTCCGATTGTTGCCTGATCAGATCACAGGGGATTTTCACCAAACTTCACGAGTTGCCATTTCTTCAGGCGTTTGTTTGAACCTGAAGACGTGGGAATGGAGCCATCGATTCACGAAACCGCCAAACTTGAATTTATAATAAATGAATTCAAATAAACAACATTTGAGTCGAGTCGTGAAACAACCGCCAAATCGCATTCTTGGCGATTTGACGAGCGAGCGTGTCCGTTCCGGTGTTGCTTTCTGGCAACATTTTTGTCGCGACATGCAGCAGTTTCTGCACATACGCATTGACGACGCTTTCATTGTGCAGTATCGTCTGCACAATGTGATTGAAGGAGATTGACCATGCCTCGATTTACGGCGGGTGAGTTGCGAGTGATGCAGCTCTTATGGGAACACGGTGAATTGAAGCCGGCGGAGTTGCAGGACTTTTATCCCGAACCAATCAAGAACCCAGCACTGCGGTCCTATCTGGCGATTCTGGTCGAAAAAGGGCACGTCGTCCGGCGCAAAGTCGGCAAGGCGTTTTTCTACAAACCCAAGACACCCCGGCAACGCACGTTTTCGGCGATGCTCGGCGACCTGGTGAAGACGTTCTGTGCGGGCAGCGTCGAAGAGTTGATGATGGCACTGGTGCGAAAAGAAAAGTTGAGTGAAGAAGACCTGCTGGAATTGAAACGCATGGCGGATCAGTCGTCGGTCGAAAGATCCGAGCATTCCGAACCAAATCCCAAGAAACGCAGCAGGAAAAGGGAAAAGCCATGAGTTCGTACCTTGAATCGACCCTCGTTCAATTGACCGCAAAAGTAACTATCGTATTGCTTACGGCATGGCTCGCTCATTTCGCTCTTCGAAAATGGAATCCTCGCTGGCAGGTATGGTTATGGCGAGTGACGACAGTGAATATGGCCATTGTATTGTTCGCGGCCATAATTCCTCCGTGGTACTCCGTACCGTTGCGACTCCCAACAACGAACGCACCTGTTTCTCAGTCGATTATCGAGGATGCGAGTACACATGGTGCTCGTGGTCCAGGTGAAGCCAGCCATCGTGATGTGATCGAGTTCAAATCCGCTGTCGTAGCAGCCTCCATTGCGAACTCGACACACAAATTTCATTTCAACTGGGCCGTTTGTGGTGGCGTGTTGTACTGCTTAATCGCGGGCAGCATGTTGGCACGATTGGTGGCGGGTTTATGGATTGCGCGATGCGAAATCACGACATCTGAGTCGGCACCGGAATGGATCGAGCGGATCGCAAAACAGATGGCGCAAGAATCGAATGTCTCGTCGATACCGATACGCGTCACCGATCGAATTGATTCTCCGGTTCTGTGCGGCGTTTTCCAAAACACAATCCTCCTTCCAGATGCGATGCTGCAATCTCAATCTTTAGAACGTGACGCTCGCGGGGCAATTGCACATGAAATGGCACATGCTGCGACCCACGATTTGTTGTGGGATATCCTCGTTGCGGTGATCGCTGCTTTCGTTTGGCCTCACCCATTGTCATGGAGGGCACGTTCGGCCCATCGGTCGGCGTGCGAACGCGTTAGTGATCGTGTCGCCGTCGAGACACTCGGCGATTTGGCCGCGTATCAAAGTTTGGTGGCTCGAGTTGCTTTGCGCGTTTCAAAAGCGGCGCCCAAGGTAGGTCTCGCAATGGCCAGACAGTCCGAAGTCCGCCAGCGATTAGCTTCGCTGGCAAACTGTCCAGCCGTACCGCGCCTCGGTCGCAGCACCCTGATCATCGTCAGTTGTATTATTGTCGTGATCGGCCTGATGGCCGTTGGATCGATTGCGATGCAACCTGTTCCACGTCCCAAAACCTTGCAACTTAAGGTCGTTCATTGCGTCACGCATGCCCCCATTCCCAATGCAAAAATCGAGGCGCATTTTGAACCTGGCGAAGTCGCAGCATTCGGCGTTAGGACTGAACATAGTCTGACGACAAACGAAGACGGTGAGGCAACGTTTGAATATCCCGTTGGGAATGAACCGCTACGCATTTTAACTGCGACGGTTTACCAACCAGGATTTGTGAAGCAGTACACAATTTTTGGCCAGGATCTGATCCCTGCCGTGTTGCCAACAGAAAAGACGATCCAATTGCTGCCTGGGAAAAAAATTGGTGGTTGTGTCGTTGACGGTAACGGAAAACCTGTCTCAGGGGCCGAGGTTTCGGTCCTTACGCAAACGACTGACCCTCCAAGCGATCTCCATTATCATTTGCTTGATACCACCACCGAACAAGATGGCATCTGGACGCTAGACGACGCCCCATTGGACGTTTCCGCAACGAAAATCAGTATCAAGCACCCTGGATTCACTGAATACTCGTTCCAGTCGATTCAAGACAGGGTCGACGGCCAATACGTTCTCGACCGCGGCGTGTCTTTGTCCGGCAGAGTGACTGACAAAAACGGCAGTCCGATTCCGACTGCACATATCACAGTTGGACGAGGTGGATGGCGACGAATGGAGGGAATATTGCCCGTTACAAAAGAGGGAACATTTACGCTTGATACCGTGAAACCGGAAAGTACTTGGGTGACGGTTGATGCCGACGGATATGCGCCTCAAGTCAAGAACGTAGAACTGAATCGTGAAACTGGATCAGTTGATTTTCAGTTACTTCCGGGAAACACAACGCATTTCAAAGTCGTTGGCGACAACGGAAAGGCGGTGGAAGGAGCAAGCATTTGGGCCTCATCGTGGAATGACTTACGGATTCGGACACTTCGTTGGGAAGACGAGACGGATCACAATGGTCTCGCGACATGGGATAGCGCCCCTCTGGAACCCGTCATGTTTTCTGTCATTTCTCCTGGATATGCAGCACTGCGAAACGCGGTCGTCGGCCCCAATGACAAGCCTCATATTCTTTGTCTCCATCGTCCGGTGCGTGTCCGGGGAACCGTCATAGATTCAGACGAGAAGAAAGTCCCTGAATTCCGAGTCGCGATCGGACAATGGCACGCCATACACAACAAAGTCGTGGTTCTTAATGGCCATTCGAGGGGCCGAGATGGCCAGTTTGAGATCGAATGTACGGAAGATTATGGTCGATTTTACGTCTGCATCGAGGCGGAAGGATTTCAATCTTGGACTTCCGACGCCATTCCTTTCGACAATTCAAACCAGAAACTCGTCGTGAAACTCAAAGCAAGGGGTGGATTGTAGTACGGCAAGTGATCAATTGTTGGTGCCTGATTGCGTATTTCAAGAGTCGTTAACGAGCGTGTCAGGGTTGCGATATGAAGTCCATCAAGGAACCTCTTGGGCAACTGGATTCAAAAGCGGTCGAGTGTTTTTCGGTATCTGGGCGAAGAGAATGCAGACGTTGTTTGATCCAACCTGTCGTTGCGCCGACTCTGCTTGAAGTAACGAAGGCGTTGCAGTGCCATTTCTCGCTCGAAGCTGCTCATCTTGAGGGCTTCACTCGTTGATCCATCGGAAACCACGCTTCATTAACGGAGACTCTTGAACCTCCGATTTCGTTGAAGACGGCGAAATTGTTAACGCGTGTCGGACTTCCGAGTTGATTCGCTCTCCAATTGGGACGACAGCGATGTATGTGATAATGATTGCTTTTACGAGCCGTTGAACCCAGATGGATTTGGCGTTCGTGTACGGCGGGGTCAATTCGACGCTCTCCGTCGGCTGATTCAAAATCAGAAAACTCATCAGTCGCTTTCGGTCCAGTAATAGCAGAAATGCTGCCATACCGACCAAGTGCGCAGAGTACAGTTTTACGGGGAAGTCGTAGCAAAAGTTCAGCATCATCACGTTGAGCATGATTCCGAAAACAACCATCGCACCAAGAGTTGTTGTCCGACGCCAAATCAACAGCACAGCACCGATGACTTCGCCAAGTCCCGAAAAAATGACGTAGGTCCGAGACGCGCCCATGAACACGAACAACAGTTCCTTCGGTGAGGATTCACCGTAAGTTTTCGCGAGTTGGCTGACATTGGGGGTTTCAAACTGGTTATTGACCATGCCAACCTTTGATAGTCCGTAAATGATCATCGTGAATGCCAGCACGTAACGCAGATACGATCGCAACAAATCTTTTACGACGCGATCGTCAGTACGACGGCGATCCAGAATCGACCATACGACAGCCACTACGACGGCGAGGAAAAAACAGACCAACACGCTCATGTAGGTCTGAGTCGTGTCTGAAGCACCGCGTCCCACATCGGGACAGTTGATGTGAAGGACATTTACTGCCGTCCAGAATACGATGATGTCGATAAATCTCCCGTACGCCTCGAAGAACGGTTGCGTAAAGCCGGGCATGCGATAGGTGAACGGTGAAGCCAGACTGCCGTAGAGCACCCAATAAGCCGCAGAAAATCTTAACGCAAACTTGGAAACCCAACTCAGCAACGGGCCGCCGTTGTCCTTACCTTCGACCTGCGACAACCTCTTAGACGGCATTTTGAGAATCATCGTTCGTTTCCAAGGTGCTCGTCGTACCAGGTCAGCACGCGGCGCATGAGGTCAAGTTGTTGGCCACGCTCGGAGAGGACATGACCCGCGCCGGGATAAATCACCATTTGCGAATCGACGCCCCGTAGTTTCAATGATCGATACCACGCGCGTCCGTGATAGATGGGGCAAACGTCGTCTTTTTCGCAGTGCAGGACCAGCGTTGGTGTCTTGCACTGATCGACACGAGCAAGCGGAGACAGCCTGAAAAGTAGATCGTCGCGACCGAGAATTGCATCCATGCCGAAATGACGTCGCATAATCGTTGACGCGCCGGCTGTCAGAGCGACCGTCGATAAATCTGGACTGCTCGCTCCGACGATCGCCGCTTTGAACCGATTGGTCTGTGTCGTTGCCGACGCGGAAAGGATGCCTCCATAACTCCAGCCACCCACTCCCAGTCGATCAGGGTCGGCGATTCGTTGTTCGACCAAGAGATCAATTCCGTCCATGACGTCGTGAAAATCGCCGCCTCCCCAGTCGCGGTACGCCATGTCGGAAAAGTCCCAACCTTGTCCGAGCGAACCACGCGGATTCGGTAGCAATACGACATATCCGTGCGAAGCCAACATCTGACCCCACTCATCCCAGTCTCCTGCCCAACCGTTGAACCACAACCACTGCACGCCGCCGTGCAATTGGACAATTGTCTTCCTCGGTTTACCTGGGACGAAATCATCCGGCGTGATTAATACTCCGTAAATCGTCTTGCCATCCCGCCTGCTCGTCCAACGGATTTCACTCACCTTGCCAAGTCGCAACGTGGACAATCGAGAATTCAAATCGGTTAGCCGCGTAGGTTCCTGACCTGCCTTTAGGATAAAGACGTCGGCCGGCGAACTCCCGTCGTCCGCGCTCACGGCAATTGTCTGACAATCGGCGCTGAGGCTGGAAGACCAGCAATTGGTCATTGATTCGGTCAATCTCTGGAATGACCCATTCGTTGTGTCCACTCGTAGCAACCGGCTGCGCGTGCCTTCGATGGCCGACACGAACAAATACCTTGAGTCATTCGTCCATTTGAGAGGCGCAAAATAATCTTCAGGCGTGCCCTGGTAATCACCGAGCAAGTAGCGGCGCTCACCGTTCGTGGCGTTAACCAGTGCCAGGCGACAGGCGAACGTGGTGCCGGTATATTCGAAAAAGGCAATCGTCGTTCCGTCTGGCGACCAGCTATTGCCCCTCATCCATGAATTGACTTTGTCGCTGAGCGTTCTTTTCACCGTTCCCGTGGTCCTGTCGATCATGACCAGTTTTGAGTCGGCATCAACTTCGTCCATGTCGTTGGAAGGCGACAACACGGCCGCGAAGTCGACTCCATTGGGAGACCAGATCGTACCGGTGACATGTTTGTCGGGTTCCGTCACTCGGTGCATTGTCCGATCCGCTATTCGAACGACCCACAGACGGTGATGGCCGTGGTGACGATCGACTTCAATCGGACCTTGCGTTGCCGCGACAGCTTCCGGGGAAGTTAATGCGATCTCTTGACCATCGGGCGACCAGCAGTATTCGGCAACTCCTTCGGGAGCCTGCGTCAGGCAAATTGGCAGTTCGCCATTTAACGTCATCAACCAGACCTGTTTGCCTCGCGTCTTAGCGTTTCCCTTCGAAAGAAAAGCAAGCCGCAGGCCATCCGGTGACCACTGAGGGGCCGACACATCGCTATGTCCAAGAGCCAGGCGGCGAGGAGCGTTGCTCTTGTCCGTTGAGGCGATCCAAAGATGAGTTTGTCCTTCGCTCTTTGCATCAGCCACATTGGCTGGCTCGCGAATGAGATACGCGACTTGAGTTGCATCCGGCGAAAGCGCGACGTTCGAAACCCAACGAATGGCGAGAATATCCTCTGGACTGACTGGCATCCGATCTTCGGACAATGCCGTGGTCATCGCAACAAGCGTCGAAAGAAGCACAGCCACAACCCGATTGGCATCATTTCTCTGCATCATTGAAGGTTCGTCCTGTTCCCGTTGATAATGGCAGCCGGAAAAGGGGCGAAGCCCCATTAAATAATAGAAATCAGCCAATAAAATGGCCGAATTGAATCCATCTCGATCATGATACGGGGATCATCCCCTTTTCCACCACGTTGACAACGGAACTACATCAAGACATGATCGCTCTCAAAGAGGCATTGCGTCTATTTTTTTTCGATTGTGCGGCTGAATGTAAGGAGTCTCGGAGAACCATACGAATTCAGTGTACTTTTAGTATCTGCAATCGGGGGGTGGGTGTGGTGTTGAACAATTCATTTAATTGTCGAGTACTTCTTGCTGTGGGAATCGTCGGAATGTTGCCGCGAATTGTTTTGGCGGCAGATCGACTTACCGAAGTTCAAAAACTCGTCGATGAGTATGATGCTGTAGAGAAGGAGTTCTTTAATTCCCCCGTCCCCAAAGAACCGACAACTGCCGAATCTATCCGCAGATACGAGAATTTTCCGGCCTGGCGCTACCTCCCGCAATTCTTGAAACTAGCGGAGTCCGATCCAGGCGATGATGCGGCCTTCCGCTGTTGTCTGTGGATTCTTGATCGGACATATAACGTTGGCAACTCCGACAAACTTATTTTCAATACCGAGCAAAGGGTTTGGGACATTCTTGCCAACCACCATACCCAACGAGCAGATTTGCCGATGTTGTGCCTCCGCGCGGCCGACTATGACGGAGGGGCACAAGAACGGTTTCTTCGCGGCCTACGGACGAGACAAGGCGTTTCGCA